>JAABUP010005458.1_pt1 | contig 19311 bp, 15 predicted proteins | sample 5559201 | NCBI WGS metagenome assembly JAABUP01 (sample SAMN10711887, study PRJNA513373) | rock metagenome | isolation source: Antarctica rocks | place: Antarctica
GGAAATGTTTTATCCTTTGTGGAAAGACAGTGTGATGGGTGCCTTCCATTCTAAATAGGCCCAGCTTGATTCTGTCCAAGGCCCTTCTCAATCTGGTCAAGTCTGATATATCAGATCGAATCTAAATTGAAGCTTTACCGTCCTCGAAAGCTTCCCTTATTTAGTATCAAGTGCTGGCTCACATCAGATGCAAGAATTTTGCACTAACATCCGTGTCGCAAGCTGGAAACGTGGCTTGAGATTGAGATCACGATCTTCTGCATCTTCGAGCAGCGGATCAATTTTCTCAGCGCTCCTGTATCATCCGAGGAGGATCAAGCTGGTGATAAAATGAACGCTGCCAAATTCTACGAGTGAGTGTGCCTCTAATGCCTCCATGACGACATGGCTGAGAGCATAATGATAGACTTACCCAGGGCCCTCTAGTTGACATCTACGTTGGGCGCGTTGAGCTGAAGTTTACTCTTCCGCAGAAGCTCCTTTGCTTTCGCTCAGACTATTTCAAGAGCCTATTCGCAGGCGAAGGGGCGTTTAAAGAGACTGAAACTGGCTGCCTAGACCTACCTGAAGACAGTCCATGCAGCTTCCAACTTCTTGTGCAATGGTTGTACACCGGCAAGCTCGACGACATGCACTGCTAAGACGAGGCCGACTGGAACAGCTTCTGTGTACATTGCATCTGTCTATATCTCCTCGCCGACAAGTATCAACTCGTCGACCTGAAGAACATGGCCATGGACCGATACAGAGGGGCTTGCTCGCACAATGGGCGTCACTTGCCTCATAGCCGATCAGTAGACTGGATATACGAGAACACCCTTCCCTTATCACCTTTACGCATACTCACGGCCCAAATGTTAGCCCATCGCCTCACCATACCGCCGTCGGAATATCGCGAAGTGGAAGGCTACCAGATTCCGGACTATAAGGCGTGTTTTGAGCACGACCCTGATGTCATGCTAGACGTTCTCCGTGCTGTCCGATGCGGTTTAAAAGAAGAACTTCCCGATCCTCTAGAAGGAGGTGCCGAGTTGTACCACGAACATGAACCTGACAGCAGGTCTGCTGCAAACCCTGAGTTACTCAAGGGCTGGTCTGGCAATGAAAATCCTCAGATGGTCGAAGATACGGAGATTGCACACTGCAAGCTGTGCCAGCGCAACAAATCTTTACCTCTGGCCTCACCAGCAGAACTGTCACAGAAACCTTCCTCCTCGTGACTGATAGACCCGCCAGCATCCGACATAGATTCGTCCAGCAGCTCTCCACCTTCATATGAATCCACCAAGTTCGGCTGCCCACAGCTCTAGAATCTTGGAGACGTCATAGAGTCTACGGCGCTTCGGAGCATCAAGCAGATCATGCGCCTTCCGCAAACTGGGTGGGAAATATACCCACTCCCACAGTCAGGCCTTAAAACGGGCAAAAGATGAATACGTACCGAATGAGTCGACCAACTCCATATCACAAGGAAAGAACTGACGACGAAATGGATAGTCGTACACCCCAACGCTATAGGTATACACCCTCTGTTGACTAGATGTGCACCTCTCTTCAAGATCACATCGTATCGGAAGACTCTGGATCAATGTATATAGTAAATCGCATATCAGTGTTGCACGTATCAACGGAATCGCCTTCTCCCTCCTCATCGCGACTTTCAACATTTGCGAACAGTGTACGAAAACATGTAAAGATCTAAGCTTGTAGTAAAGTGTTGTGATCTAGTCGACAAAGAATACGCTAAAGTTCTGATAAGAACCTCTTCTACACTCTCTCACATTGAATTCAGAACTTTAGAGACATGCAACTGACCTACTCAACATATACGGCATCCCTACCCCAATTTATGGGGAGAGGATTGTACACATAGTGGGACAGGAATTTACAACTACAACTATTCCTTTTCCAGGGAAAAGCAATATCAGATGATTCGATATGTACTGGGAAGTACCAATCAGCCCGTGACCCCCTAATTACAACCGAACGAAACCATTCCGTGTATTCCTGTGAAAAGTGTCCCAGCACACCAATGATCTCTATGTACAGTAGAGCTTACCCCACCATACCATGCACAAAGAACAACAACACCCGACCCGTCCCTAATATGTACAAGAATCGCGCTTCCGCTAAACCCAATCCCAAACCCACAACTCACACACCCCCATTCACCCCCTCAAAGCCTCCAAAGCCGCACTCAACGGCACGACCCTCAAACTCGGACTCCTCTTTGGCTGCCAACTCGTCATGATCTTCCCCTCATCCCACTTTCTAAAAACCGCTTTCAAATCTCTCGGCGCGCCTTCGAGGACGACGGTGCTGACGGGGACGAACGGCCGGTCTTCGAGCGAGGCGGCGAGGATACCGTACTCTTGCGCGAAGAAAAGGGCGGTTTGGAATTCGGGGGTTTTGGAACGTGCTTGTGCGCCGACGACTCTGGAGATGAGGATCGGTCAGTGATGTTGATGTTAATGTTACGTAGGGGGCAGGGCGGATGGAGGGAGAGAAAGGCTTACATGTAGATCTCGAAGAAAGCATCGAGGAAATAGACGCCGCCGACCTCTAGGTCTGTCTGGCAGAAGGGCGAAATCTCCCTGATCAGCGCTGTGACTTTCGAGTCCTCGAGAGGAGCCGAGCCACGCCTTCCCCAGAAGGGCGAGCTTGATTTTGGTCTCGTCTCGTGCTCGATTGAGAAGAGGCGGCAGCAGTACTTGTCGAAACTCGGTTTCAAGCGCCAATGATCCGCAGAATTTGGTAGTGCATTGCCGGAGCCGCTTGGAAAAGCGTCGAAGAATGATGGAAGTTCATGGCCTTCGTCCACCTCTTCAATCTCGCCGGTGAGTCCCAGGTCCATGCCTATGAGACGTGCGCAGCCGAGCTCATCTGCTGAGCTGCCTTTGCCTTTCCATAGGTACAGCTTGCCGAACCTTGCTGAGATGATGTATGGGAAGCCGGAGCAGAGACTCTGGGGCGACAGATCTACCTCATCAAAGGCGATCTGACCGACATGCCTACGTCCGCAGAGCATGTATAGCGCAGAGGAATCCGCTCGACTGCTTGAGCCACGCCTTGTGATGACAATGCCGCCAAGCGCTTGGAAGAAGTTTGCACTCTCTTTGCCTTGCTTGAGAATGATCAGCTTGCCGTTGTGCTCCTTCGCAGCTTTCCGACTGAAGAGCTGCGCGTCTTGGACAGCCGAGTCGGAGACGCCATCGCCAGCCCAGAGATATGTCTCGGTCATACGAGCGCCATTCGCAGCACCAAAGACATGAATGCATAGGTATATCGAGTCCTCAAAGAGAATGTGTTCTTGATGAGACGGTACACGCAACTTTTTGCCATCACCGGTGACTTCCCAAATTTGCTTTCGCAGTGTCTTGATCTTGTCTGACACTTGGGGCTTTGATGATAAGACCGCGTGAGCGTCGATGTCAAGTTTGACGTCCGATGTAAGCGACTCATCAAAAAACTCGGCAAAAAGTCTCGAAGCCTCTGAGGTCTGAGGTACTGGTGATTTCACAGCTGGCTTCACTGTTGCAGTGCCGTTAGAAACCACTCTGAATGCAATAGACGCTGGCTTCTTGGCTGGCATTGGCGGTGATTTGGGGGACTTCATGGGGGGAGAAGGAAGGTTTCTGTCCAATGGTCCTCGAGATAGTGGATCAATTTGGATGGATTGAAGGCCCAAACCAACTGGTTCCTCTCCTTTCATCGACAGTGGACGAAGACCAGCATCCTCCATTGCAGTTTCTTCATCTTCCTTTGTAGGCAATTTTATAGGTGATCTCGAGCGTGATGGAGTTATTGGTGCTATACTTGCTGATTGACCCCAAAGAGCGGCAGCGCTTTTGACTGAGACACCAGCCTCATCGTTATCAGCTGTAACCTGTTGTGGTTGACTCTGCTGCATAGGCGACGATGTCTGGTTTTGTTGACCTTGAAGAACATCAACAGGATTTGGAAGCGATGGCAGTGGCCGAGGGCCAGAGATTGAATCCTTGTCTGCTTCATTTGACTTGATGTCCATCGAAACAAATAGTGGCTTCTGTGGTAAAGGCGTGGCCGTGTTCGGGGTTAGAGATCTTGGTTGTTCGGATATTGACTTGGCTACGTTTGGTGATTTTGGCGATCTTGGCATCAATTCTGCTACATTTCGTTTCATCGGAGGAGTACTCGGCTTCGGCAAGCTCGCATGCGGCGTCTTGTTATTGTTGTTGACTAAATCAGCCAGTGGCCGATTTTGTGACATTGAGATGGAAGGCGAGCGTGCCGAAGAAGGTTCTTGTTCTCCTCTTGGACTAGCGGGTGGGGCTTGCGAAGTAGATGAAGGTGATCGGTCATGCTCTGCGTGCTTCGGAACTTCTTGGCTTGATGTTGGTAAACGTCTTTTCGGACCTCGAGCTCTTGCCTTTGTCATGTGGGTCAATTGTCCATGCTCTGAACCGCTATCCTGGCCCTTATCGTCAGCGATAGGATCATTGGACCTTAGTAGACCCTCCTCCTTAGTAGCTAAAGGAGCACCAGCCATTGGTGAAGGACCCCGCGATAACAATCCGGCCAAAGCAGGATTAAACCGATTAGCCAGCTTACCGCTCGCAGCTGGCTCCTTGCTCTGCGTCAGGCTCTTCGCAATAGATTGCTTTTCTGGTGGCATGGTTTTTGGGTTATCACGCAAGCTCTTCTGTCTTGCAATAGCCTCAGGAGTGGTAGAACCGTGCTCACTGGCATTGCTGCCATTGCTTAGGAGACTATCTGATCTTGTGAGGGCGTTCTTCTTGGTGATAGCCTCCGGTGTGGGTGGGTCACAGTCTTGAGTGACGCCGCTACTGCTTGTCTTTCTTGCCATGGTTGAAGGACCTCCAGCTTTCATCTCTTCTTTCTTCTTCAAGATGCTCTCTTTGAGCTCGTCTACGCGCTCCGTCTTCTTAGGACCTCCCGTGACTGTGAGGCCAGCTTTACCGCGGAGAATATTATTCTTAAGCTCATCTGGCGCAACGTAACTCGACGTTTGCGTACGCTTGAGCTTACCAAATACGTTTCTGAATTCAGGCTCATCCTTAACCTTGTCTCCGCCCGACACTTGACGGGGCTTAAGCGCCGATCTAAAGTCTTTCTTTGGAGGAGTTTCGGGTTTGGGCTTGGCAATGGTAGAGGAAGGCTTGACCGTCTGAGCTTGCTTGTACTCATCAGGACGAGATATTTGCGCTGCCATTGTCTCCTTGGATGGCTCTTTCTTCTCTTCAGTAGGCTTGAGCACTTCCGTTGGGGGTGCGGAATCTTCTGCTACGGATGGCGACGGACTTGGCGACAGCTGAGCAGATGCGAGTTTAGTTGGGAGACTCTTAGTCTTCACAAGCGCCTCAGAATCGCTTTTGTCTTCAAGTCCGTTCTTCTTGACCATCCCGGAGCTGAAACCATGCGGAAACCCTCCAATACTGAGAGGTTTGAGCGGTCCACCTAACGGTGGTGAGCGCAATAGTCCACCAGTGCTGACTTCCTCGAACGCTCCAGCTTTGCCAAGATCGACACTGCCTCGCTGTTGCTTTGCTTTGTTGATCTCAATCATCCAGCTCGGCTGTTGAGGTGGTGCTGCCTTCGGCTTAGGCGAGTCTGGCTTGTTGATGGCACTCTCGAGCCAAGTTGCCTTCGTAGGGCTCCATCGCTTCGAGTCCATAGTCTTAGAAGGACTCATTGGAGGCGTTGTTACCAGTCGTGTATCTTCTCTTTCATTGTCTCTCGCATTAGTTACAGACTGTGAGCGAGCGTGGTGCGGTAGTGCAGGCTTGATGAAGCCATCTTCAGAGGTCAAGTCATTCTGGTTTCCAAACGAATCGGTACTATCTGGTTTCTCATTCTCTTGCACCCCTTGAGTGAGTGTAGCATTGCTGTAACTTGACCCAGGCCGTGAGCTTGCCAATGGGGAAGCTTCTCGACTACGACTGCTCGACCACGCTTCTTTTGGTGGACTCATAGATCCTGCTACACCGGGAAAACCATTGCCGGAACCTCCATAGCCACTTAAATTGCTGGCAATCGAGTTGCCCCTGCTGAGTCCTGGACCTGCTTGTGCGCTCCATCTCTTATTGACGCTATCTGAACGCTTTAACATTGCGCTTTGTACAAAACCTCCAAGACCTTTGGTCGGCGAGGAAGGCCGCTCTATTCTTTCTGGCAAAATACGCCCCTGAGAGGGAGACATTGCGAGTGTACGGCCAAGATCTGGCTGCTCGCCGCCAGCAGAGGAAGCTGAGTCGGATAGAGGAGGCTCGAATATCTGAGCGCTCGACGTTGGCAACGGGGACCGGATACCACCCCTTGAAGATATGGACGCATTGCTGGAGTATTTATTGCTCCATCCGCTGCCATCGCGGTCTGAGCTTTCTCCGGAAGGTGATATGGACCGCATACTCTCGGGTGGCGGACTCTTTCCTTTTTCTGGTCCCGCTGTAGATTCTCGTGATAGCCCTGGTAAGCGGATGCTACCACTCGTTGACCCAGTATCCGACATCGCGTCCTCCTGCTCCCGTCTGTACGCTGACGAACCTACCCCTCGGTCTGCCGTTTGCCTAAACCAGGAAGGGTCTTTCGAGCCCAGGGCTTGCGCAATCTGGCTCCTCGACATCTCCGTATCATCCTTAGTTGTCGGCTCTGGCGTGGCGCCCGGTGATCTCACTGCATTGTTCTCTGCAGCCACCATTGACAGTGGCCGACTACGAGCGCTAGTGGAACCGCGAGACGTTGGACGCTGTTGCCAGGACAGTGTTCCAGCACGAGATGGCGCTATTGCTGCGCTAGAGGATGATCTTGAGCTTGTCGGAGCGTTTGCAGGTGCATGAGGTAGCTCGCGTGCAAATTTCGTGTTGGTTCGAACATCGTCATCCTTTGAAGGAGATCCGCTTAGACGGTCCAATGCGCCGCCGACCTCCGCATCGTGCAGTGTTGACGGTGAGGGAAGATCCATTGGCGGCTTGATGATCTTCTCGTGGGTGGGGGTTTCTATCAGAGATCGTATCGAGCCAGGCGTGCCGGCGGTCGAAGGAGAATCTTTTGTAGGTGAGAGGGATCTAGCGCGCTCTGCGTAGACAAGCAGTCAGCACAACAACACCCTATGAGATCTCGATGGTGCTCTCCGACGCCCAGCTGTCAAGCGCACTGACCAGCTCTCCGGGCCTGCCTCTCCTTGCGACCTTGTAAGATCTCTTCCTCTAATTTCCTAGTGCGCTCCTCGTCTTCCTTGTCCCGTTTTTCACCAAGCTCGCGGATGCGCAGCAAGAAGTCATTGACATCTTCAGAGCCGTCAGGAGTGTCCATATCGGAAAGAGAGAAAAGGAGAGTCGCGCTTTTACGATCCCTTTGGGGTTACGCGGGGTCATTTAAGTGCTGTCGACGGGGATCTACAACTATTTGGAGGAGAGCCGGGGGACCTGACTAGAGACTCGGTAGATCTTTCTACTTCGTATGTAAGGGACACAGGTGCAACCCCAGGATGTCTTTGCATGAGCCTCAAACACATGTATATCTGCTCAACTTCTATGTGTCATCTCCTCATCACTGCACAAGACAAACTGAACTGATATATGGCCGGTAGTAATGTTCTGTGAACGCAATACTCATCATGGATGCGAGGGCCTGTTTGTTGTGACCATGTACTCGTAGACGCGCTTCCCTGTAAAGGTTAAACGCCAATGCTTCTCGGTACTTGTTCTGGTTCCAACCAGCCACAGACGCACCGGCAGATACTCTACAGCTACAGAGTAATCAACCTGCTCTTTCTCAGTAAAGAAACAGTCTGTCCTTGGCATCTTGAACCACCCATTCAAGACCTTCCTTCAGATTCTCCCCCGTGATCGCACTACAACTGATGATTGTCCACTTGTGCGTTTTGATGGCGTCAAGCTGCAGACTCTGCATAGAATCACAATTAGGCGGTACTTGTACATACAGGTAATGGGGAAAGCGAGTCTACGTACCTCTCGGATTTCTTCATCACTCATGCATCCGCCAACATCGACTTTATTCGAGAAGACAAGGAGACTGGCTCCCATGAGCCGCTGGGAACGCACACGGCATCAGCAGCAATGCGCAGTCACAACAATATCCCCATCTTACCTCCTCGAGAAGCAAACCTGCTAACTCTTCTCTACAATCATCGATGCGTAGGCGGTCGGTTGCGTCCACAACCCAGATCAGGGCATCCGTCTTCTCGAAGTAGTTCCTCCAGTACGATCGTAGGGTCTTCTGTCCGCCCACGTCCCCTTTGCAGCATGGCTGTAAGCATGGGAGTCGGTAAGGAAATGTAAGTAGAGACCGTATATACAGATATTGAGTTTGTAACTTTTCCCGTCAGTGCTCACATAGTGAATGTGGAATGCTGATGTGCTCACCCGTCATAATCAATGGTCTTGATGATGAAACCGAGAGTCGGACTGACGGTATCGATATCTTCATTCATGATTCTCTTCACTATCGTCGTCTTGCCGGCATTGTCCAGACCTCTAAAGCTAGCTTAGTATGACCTGCTCCTGGCACCAGAACTGTACTTACAGCATAAGTATCCGCATCTCCTTGTCCTTCAAGCGGGCTTTCCGCAAAATTGACAGCATCTTCCTCGCCCTTTCGTTGGATTAACTTCAATTGATTCTGAAGCCAACAAAATTTCTTTGTTGAGGTGTAAGGAGCAGCTCGCCTCGCTGCTTCCGACCGTGGTAAAGCCGCTTGCGCTTGCTTATGTCGTCTCAGTCGAGGTGAATTCAGAAACCGAACCCTGACTCGCCTCCGAACGCCGTCACAACTCTCTCTTTGTCACGTTACCTTGACCTCATCACCCGCCCGTCATAGAGCTCTTCATATGTTTGAGAAGCTCCAAAATCAATTTTGATGAGATCTTGTCGTTCAATGAGCTTAAAGAAAGAGATGGTCGACTCACTTAAATCTGCCGCCGAGTTGGGCAATGCAGTGGATTCGGTGACGATACCGAAGCTCATGCCTTCGACTGCTGCCAACCAATGGGCCCAAGTAGAGCAAACACAAGAGGAAGCCCTTGTGCCTACCGATAACGCTGCGGAACAGCAAATAGAAAACAGAACGCCGAGGAGGCGGAAAAATAACGCGAATCGGCGTATGCAGTCTCGAGCAACGAAATCTAAGACGATGAAAGCGACCGGTATTGTTGTACCCCAGCAGACCAGCGGAACACATAATCCGCCGGAAGGTGATAGCGTTAGCAATGGTGGACTTGCGTGTACTTCTAGCAAGATATCAGCAAAGGAAGTGACCGCAGAGCAAGTTGCGAGCAACCACGATGGCGAGGACGACCGTTATGTTGCCGACCTACCACGCACATCCAATGTAGACAAAGCTGCAACATCGTCGAAAGCACGGAATGTTGGAAGAGCTCACGAGCGTGGAAATAAGGGCAAAGAGGCTCAGTCGGCCAACGGTGACAAAATTGCGGGCACGGTGAAAAAGCAGACCGTGCAGATGGAGATAAGAGGCCCAGTGCTAAAGCAGAGAGATGCCGTTCCAGTATCGAAGAGCCATCCTGTACTCCCAAGACCTTCTTCTGCGTCGGCATCACAACACAACGTCGATAATAAAGCTGAGAACCTCGGCCATGGAAAAGCTAATTCCAATCACTCTACTTCTCCAACTGGGAAGAAGATTTTGAGGATGCATATGATCGATGGACATCAAGAGAAAGAAGACAGAGGCAGTGTGAACACTGGGACCACTTTAGATGCTACCACAGCTCAGGCCACGTCGCCCAAGATGTCCATATCAATGTTGAAAGATTATCTGGATCGTGAGAAAGCGAATAGGCTTGCCAACGCCATGAATACCTCGGACTTTGCAACAACCAAGGACAAGCAGACTGCCTTGACCTTAGATGCTCCGACGAAGCAAGAAGCAAATCAAAAGAGAAACAACAAGAGCCGTCGATCAAGATTTAACCACGGTATCGTCGATTCTGGATGCTCTGTAGCCTCGCAGAAATTAGGACACTATCGAACGGCAGCCCCTGCAACTCCTTCCCACGGAAAGCATTTGGAGGAAACACATGATACTCGTAACCATCCAACGATAACATCGCAGAACTGGGTACACCTCGAGCCTGATCTTTCACTGAGTACTCCTGAAGTGTCACGTAAAGCCTGCGATACAGCTGGAGGCCATAGGGTAGAGTCGTCGAAGTCCGAGCATGCCGATACAGTTCAACAATTTCCTGAGGGGGTGGAGCAACGATTAGTAGAGACTGGCAGTGGCAATATGGGTTGTCAGGCTACCTGTCAACGCTTACCCAACAGCGAAAGAGCCACACTTGACCTGGAGACTGCTGGTGAGACGTCCTCGTGCCTGGTCGCCGTGTCTGGTCTCGCGAAATCATCGGACGTTCTACCGGTGGATGTGTCTTCTTATAGGACGCTCAAAACGGAGCTCAATTATAAGACAGTTGAAATTGTCAGCGCAGCGCAAGCTCCAGACGTTATTGTGGGTGGCAAGCCCCTAGATCCCGGCCATCTCTTTCTTGAGTCAGGTTCCAAAACCTCCATCACGGTTGCGAATTTGGGAGCTTCTGTATCTGTCGGTGCTCTTGAGCGCGGCACTCGCTACTTTGCGGAGCAGAGCATATGTGCAAGAAGTCTACCTTACAAAAAGAACACGAGAAAGAAGCGTGCTCCTAGACAGAGCAAAGCACTGCAGCAGATAGCAACCGCGTCATCGCATGATCTCTCTGGGCACCCCCAACCATTCGAGGCTATTGCAGTTGCGACTTCTGCCACTCTTGCGTCCCAGGAAGCTCCTCTCGTCAATCTCCCAGGATCTTCACCTATTTCTGATCATCCTCCAGATCAGAAGGCAGCACTTACTGCAAGTTCAATTTTGCCCAACATTATTGTCAACACCGTACTTACTCAGAAGGAAGCCAACACTATTCCTTCTGACATTTTCAGAAAAGCGAAGAGATCTTGGAATCGAAAGAAAGGAATGGCTTCGAAGCAGCCAAACTCACCGGTCGGCGCAGACCCTAAGCCGACCGTAGCCGAAAACAGTGAATCAGTACAACAAACTGCTTTCACTCTACCTTGCGTTAGCGAAGACCCGCTCAACGACAAGCTCGTCGAAATCAATCAAACAAACAACGAATCTAGGCCTTCTAAGCGTCCACCGATAGGTCCAAGAGCACAGATAGAAGCGCTCTTGCGGACTATGAGCACCAAGGATCAAGATACGTCACTTCGAGGCAACCGCCGGGGCAACCTGAGAGGTAAGTTTCAGCAGCATAAAGTTTGACAGCCTTTCTAACAACATACAGGAGGCCGTGCTACAAGAGGACAGCTCAGCAGTCCTGCTACACGCCTGGAAAGATCTCGTGCGCCTCCATATAACACTGCACCAGGCACAAGTCGTCAACGCGGCTTTCAACCTCCTCCCTCAGCTATGGAGAACCCACAGGTGCAGGTTGTGACGATGGATGCTTCCAGACCAGAGGCGGATCCTGTTCAGATCGAGTGTTTGACTACAGAGGTTGTTCAAGGCCAGGGAGCGGTTAATGTTGACGCCACTATGCGATCACGAATCAATGGAAATACCACGTCATTCGTTCCAGCTACAACAAGAGCGATGCCAGATAAGTACACCCATCAGATCGGAGCTCAGAATAATCTAGGTACATCCAATGCGCCTAAATCACACTTTCCGGCTTCCTCAGACATCCGAGCGATGGCACCAATCAATCCACAGGTTATCCAGCAGAAAAAAGCTCCACAACACGATACGGAACTCTCACAAGGTCACAGACAACGATTCTCGCCGCTCAAGCAAGAATTTGATGAGGATGGAAACTACATCCCGCCTCATCTAAGGAAGCCGAAGATTCCACTGAAGAAAGAACATGACGAGAATGGAAACTACATCGCACCTCATTTAAGGAAACCAAAGCAATTAGGTACCAACCAACATCCTGCACGTCCAGCTACAGTCAAGCAAGACCTACCAAATATCAAGAGGAATGCTTGGAAAGGCAAGGAAGTGATTCGAGATGCGCCTGATGTCCCTGCCGAAGTCGCTACTGGAACTCAGGGTCGCGCTGAGATAGAAACTACCGAAGTTGTTGGAAAGGCTCTAGGTCCAAGGCCTCAAACACCACCGAAGTTAACCATTCTCAGAAATCCTAATGCGCCCACCAGCCCACCCGATGAACCGGGTCCGTCCAAGCAGCTTGAGCCTGGACACCTATCACCATGGCCGAAACCATCGAAACAGACCGAAAAGCAAGTTTCGAGTCACGACAGCAATCAATGGGATAATAAGAGAGTCATGGGTTGTAATGACACCGATGCTGCCGGTACCGATGGGTGGCCGCGTGAGTTGGATGATGACGACAACGAGCCTCATCTTCAGGATTGGGATGGAAATTGGATGCCAGCTCCTGTCGAGTGGGATGCGCGACCAGCCTTTAACAACACCGGTGCTAAGTTTGCAGCAACTGTTGATCAGTGGGTTGAAGAGAGGGCTGCTGAAGCGGTGGTAGAAGTTGACGTCAAAGACGGTGGTTTTCAGAAAGGTCTCGCTATTGCTACCAGTACAGAAAAAGCTTACGAACTCATTCCTGAAGGGGAGCAAGGAGATACGAAACTCTACCCTGAGGATGATTACACTCCCACAAAGCTGAAACAGACGTCACATTCATCCTCTATGGCCTTGATTGCCAAAACAGAGAACGAGGAGAAAGACCGAAAGTCAGACCGAAAGGCGATCCGCACTGCGAACAATGCTCACCGTGAGACATATGTGGCTCCTCCAAACCAGCATATCCCAAAGGCCAACATCTACGTCCGTCCTGCTAACATCGGCGATATCAACCAGATCAAAGACATCTATGCATGGTACATCAGCAATACTATCGTAGCCACCGAACGAGAACAATTGGATCATGCGGCTTGGCGCGGGAGGTTGCAAGATGTTGAAGATTGCAAGCTTCCGTTTCTGGTTGCAGTGACTAAGGCCAACAGAAACAAACGCCGCAATGTCAACGTCGCAGAGAAAATCGTTGGCTTTGGTTTCGCGGACCTGTTCGCCGGTCAATTCGATGCGTTCAAATATGCAGTCGAGATGCAAGTCTTCGTTCATAACTTCCACAAGAGAGTCGGTGTTGGAATGACTTTGGTGGATAGAGTCCTCGCTGCACTTGATCCCTTGTACATGTCCCGCAATGGCACCGAGTTCTTTGCTGGCAACCCTCTCGACTACGAGCAAGGAGGTCGTAAGATCGTGGGGAGGATCTTGGTTACTATTCCCTACTTTGCAAACAATGACAAGGACTTTCAGTGGCAGAAGAAATGGTTGGAACAGTGGGATTTCGAGCATGTTGCTACCTTGCCGGAACTCGGCTACAAATTTGACAAGTTGTAAGTCCAATCCACGCTTTAGTTCCCACTTCAGATAGGAGACATTGCTCACTCTATCACAGCATCAACTTCGCCTATCTGTTAAAGGAGACTGGCGTGACCATCGGGCCTGGTTGTGGAATGTGAGAAGAAAGATAACGGATTGAACACGTGTAGCTAGAAAAGAAACATCCATCTAAGAAACTCCATAATGACAAGTGAATCAATCTAGAATTTGAATTCCCGCATCTATGGTCTTCGTCAGTACTTAATGCCGTATCATGGTAGTAGAGGTTCTCACCTCGCCGTCGTTTCCAAAGTCATATCCAGTCCACATCCTCTCCGCTGGCTGCTGGTCCTCGCCGTTGACCTTGCGCTTCCTCTTTTTGCCCTCCGATGTTGCAGCTGGAGACCTCTGCTGGCGGCGGCAGCGGCGGCGCGGGCGGGCGGCGGATGAGGCTGCTTTGTCATCGTCACCGTCTGTGATGACGGCATTGAACGTCGTCTCCCAGTCCAAGAGGTCATGGTAGTCGTCATAATCACCGCACTCCCTCCGCTCCCCAAGTGCCAGCGCCAGGCGCCGTCGATCGCCGGCCTCGTCCCCACCGCGGTAGGTCATCATAGCCGCCTGCCAGTGCAGCTCCTCCGCTGCGATGACGGCGGTGGCGCCGTGGTCAAGCCGCGCCTGGAGTTCCGCCGGGCCCATGTTGATCTTCCTGAAGACGCGGAGGGCGAGGCGCTCGAGGTCGTCGACGTACATTGTCGACTCGGTGATCTGCGCGTCGATGTCTGCCACTTGGGCGTCGTATGCGGCGTCGAAGCCCGAGAAGATGGTGTAGAATTGCGGGTCGATGGGGGTGTGTTCGATTCGGGCTCGCGACTGTGTAGCGGCGGCGGTCTGTTCTGCGATGCCTTGTCTGCATGAGATGACGGTTGAGTAGAGGTATAGGGTGCGCTCGAGGTGGTGACGGGGGTATTGTGCGAGGATGTCTGTCTGTGTGGAGGATGGAGCAGTCACAGGGTTAACAGGGGCTACTGGCTGCGCTAAAGGAATAGGGTAAGCTTGAGATTGTATGGAGTACGTCTGAGTTGGATAGGTCGGAGTTGGATGCGCTAGATTTGAATAGGCTGTATTCGGATTCACCACGGTTAGATTCGCTGGAGTGCCAAAAGCTGGAGTTGGGTGCGCAGAAGTCGGACACGATGGAGTGTGAAATGCTGGAGTTGGATACGTAGGAGCTGAATACGCAGGAGTTGAGTACGCTAGAGTCGGAAAAGCCGGAGTGGATAACGCTGGACTCGGATAAGCAGCAGGGTACGCAGGATACGCAGGATACGCAGGATACGCGGGATACGCGGGATACGCTGGAGTCGAATACGCTGGAGTCGAATACGCTGGAGTCGAATACGCTGGAGTCGAATACGCTGGAGTCGAATACGCTGGAGTCGAATACGCTGGAGTCGGATACGCTGGCGCCGGATATGCTAAAGTCGAATACGCAGAAGCTGAATACGCTGGTGCCGGATACGCTGGAGTTTGATAGGCTGGAGTCGAATACGCTGTCGCGTTATGATAAGTAGATGCAGTGGAATAGGCTGGAGCTTTTGGAGGCGCTGGAGCTATTGGTCGGTAAGGCTCTGATGTTGGACCTTGACGCGCAGGAGCTGTAGAAAGAGCTGGAGCATTTGAATTAGGAGGAGCCATTGTATCTTTTGGACGAGCCGAGACTATGACACGAGAAGGAACGTTTGCTGAATCTGGACGAGCTGAGTGAAAAGAAGCTTGGAGTGCAGGAAGATCACCGAAAGAGTGAGCGTGTATTGTGCAAGTTGAGTGAATGGGTAGTGTGGACGAGCTGGGTTGCGTAAGGTTGTAGAAGTCGGTGGGGGACGCTTAGTCGTCGTGAAGGGATATAACTCCACGAAAAGCCGCCGAGTCAGCGACACATGTGGAACGAGATCAGTGGTATCACATCATATCAGGAGAGAGGGAGGTTCAGGAACACCCGCAGATACACGGCGAAGAATCAGAAGGGTTTGCAGGCCTCCATATTGCGCATGCTTACATTGACGTAGCGCAGAAGGTAGGTTTGGTTTTTGAAGCATGAACTCCCAACATATCAATTTTTCTCAAGATTGGTTGATGCAAGATATGAGATATTGCCAACTGACAAGTATATAAACTAGTTTTTAGAAGAAGGATAGGCTAATTGACGAAAGCAGTCTGACAGAGATGACTCGAACAATAGAAAAGACGGATCACAATGGCAGCATGACATCTGTATGCTCAAGACTATTCAAAGCGCTGTTTTACTACCCAGGGAGAAACTTCACAAGTGTCCGTTACAGAAACTTCAGCCAAAGTACTCTCTGACTTGCATCAAGACATATGTATACCATTGCAGTGGCTCCTCTGCCACCTAGCATTCTCGATTGCACAGAAGGCATGAGGAATGGTTCCCCTGGCATAGGAGTGAACACTGAGCGGGAGTTGAGGTAGTGTCACGACACATGAAGTGCATTTAGACTCTACGCTACGCTGTGACCGCCCGGCAGAATTTATCGCCGAATATCTCTAAGATGCCTTCCAGATGAGCGACTTGGACGACGAGAATTGATCTCAAAGCTAAAGTCCGATCATGGCAGTGTCACAGCAGGACAGACTGGATGCTGACAATGAGTTTATCCTAACCATCTCTGACAACGAAGCAGGCCTGTCAAGTCTGGAAGAAGAGACACCACAAGTCGTGCGCACGGATAAGAATGGTAAGAAGCGAAAGCGAGATGTTGAGGATTCAACAGAGAAGGAAAGCACGAGTAATAGTAAGGATACAAAAGCGAAGAAATCGAAGCGGGTCTTGGCCAAAGTTGCGGCAGAGATCGAGTCTGGTATTGAGGATGATCAGTCATGGGCACCAAAAGGCGAAAACGACGGAGCTATGGACTCGGATTTTGAATTCCAGATCGGGGAGACGGATACTGGCATTGTTGAAGACTTCGACGGTTGGGGAATGAGCACTATGGGCCAAGGACGGAGCACAGGGGGAAATAAGAGAGCTGTGGACGTTGACGACATTATTGCCCGTCGGAAGGGGAGGGGTGCACAGGAGCCTGCCATAAATGGTCTGAATGGTAAGGATGCTGAGACAAATCAACATGTTGAGGTCAACGAGGAAGAAGCTACGATGGACTTCCATGGCTCCTCTGCATTTGGCGAGGAAGACGATGAACTTCTTGCAGCTGATGGTTTTGGCATGGGTGCCACAGGCTCGGACGAGGATGGAGATAATTCAGTAGCCCATTCCGAACCCGGCAGCGAGGATGAGGAAAGCATGGAGGAGCCGTCGGAGATCGGGTCGGTAGCCTCACCAGTACCACATCCGGACGATGTTGCGTCAGCGCTATCCTCAGATGACGAGAAAGATGACCCTGCAGAATCAGCACGTCGAAAAGCCTTCTTTGCTCCAGAGGAGATGCTTGACAATTCAAGTCAATCCAAGATCTCAACCCGGAACTCCTTCCAAAGTATGTCCCTGTCCAGGCCAATTCTTCGAGGCCTTGCGTCTGTCGGCTTCTCCGAACCTACACCCATTCAAGTAAAGACTATACCTCTCGCGCTACTTGGCAAAGATGTGGTTGGAGGTGCTGTCACTGGTTCGGGCAAAACAGCTGCCTTCATCATTCCAATTTTGGAGCGCCTACTCTATCGACCGAAGAAAGTTCCCACAAGCCGCGTGGCGATCTTGATGCCTACAAGAGAACTAGCAGTACAGTGTTTCAACGTTGCGAAGAAGCTTGCGAGCTTCACGGATGTAACATTTTGCCAGCTTGTCGGTGGGTTCAGTTTACGAGAGCAGGAGAATGTGCTAAGGTCACGACCGGATGTGATCATCGCTACACCTGGACGTTTCATTGATCACATGCGTAATTCAGCCAGCTTCACCGTTGATACATTGGAGATCCTCGTGCTAGATGAGGCAGACCGAATGCTGGAGGACGGTTTCGCTGATGAACTTAATGAGATCCTTACTACGATCCCGAAGTCGAGACAGACCATGCTCTTCTCTGCCACGATGACGAGCAATGTGGATAAACTCATTCGCGTTGGTCTCAACCGGCCGGTGCGGCTCATGGTAGATGCGAGGAAGCAGACCGTTGGTACCTTGGTTCAGGAGTTCGTCAGACTACGTCCTGGAAGAGAAGACAAGCGATTAGGGTATCTCATGCTGTTGTGCGAGAGTGCCTATACAGATAAAGTCATCATATTCTTTCGCCAGAAACGAGAAGCACACCGAGTGCGGATAGTCTTTGGCCTATGTGGTCTCAAAGCTGCGGAGCTCCATGGTAGCATGAGTCAGGAGCAGGCAAGTACCACCTGCCATGAAATTGCTCCATGATATATCTGCTAATGGGGCAAACATAGCGGATTTCAAGTGTTGAAGCCTTCCGAGATGGTAAGGTCTCTTTCCTTCTCGCCACAGACCTTGCATCCAGAGGTCTGGACATCAAAGGTGTCGAAACTGTCATCAACTACGAAGCTCCGCAATCCCACGAAATCTACCTTCACCGTGTAGGTCGTACTGCTCGTGCTGGCCGGACAGGCCGCTCTTGCACCATAGCGGCAGAGCCGGATCGCAAGGTTGTGAAAGCAGCTGTTAAGTCTGGTCGCGCTCAGGGCGCGAAGATTGTCAGCCGGATAGTAGATCCTGCAGCTGCGGACGCCTGGGCTAAGAAAGTACAAGACATGCAGGATGAGGTGGAGGCCATTATGAAGGAGGAGAAAGAAGAGAAGCAGTTGTCGCAAGCTGAGATACAGGTCAGGCGCGGCGAGAACATTATCACCCACGAGGACGAGATCATGGCAAGACCGAAGCGAACATGGTTCGAGAGTGAGAAGGAAAAGAGGATAGCAAAGAAAACGGGAAGGGTAGAACTTAACGGGCCTGATGCTGCAGGTGCAAAGAAAGAGAAGAAGAAGTTGAGCGGTAAAGACAAGAAGAGGCTGGACGATAGTAGGGAGAGGCAGGAGGGTAAAGTATGGAAGAAAGGCAAGGCTGAGAGAGCCGGGAAGGGTGCGGTCGATCGAGCGGCTGGCAAGAAAGGAAAGCATGGGAAAGCGACAGGCAAAGTGCAGAAGAACAAGGGCAGAAAGCGATAGTAGCAAGGGATGATTATCTGATACGCCAGCGCTCTCACTGATCTGCTAGTCCCTTAAGTGATCTACATAACGGATACTAGGACCTCCTTTGACGTTATTGATGCGACGAGGCTATAGCTTTTTGATATGAACCGAAAAATATCCACGAGCCTGAACAACATCGCTATCTACTGATCAGAACGCCTTGTTGCCAAATCAAACCATCACTGGCGCGAGCGCGACCGCGTACGATATAAGAGAACCACAGCTTAAACTAAGTGCATATCAAGCTCGTCTCACAACCCTGCGCAACACCATTCCGAAACACATCCACGCTATCTTGCGCAAGGCGAAGATCAAGCGCGTTTTTGCTTTCGTACCACCTCAGTAGACGGTGAACTCGAGTCCTTCCCGCTGGGCTCGAGAAGGCTCTTTCCGCAGTACGGACCGCATCTCTATGTATGATCGCTGGAGATGACCCATCTGATGACATACTCTTCCATTCCAACCGTTTGATCTTCTTTGCCATTTCATAATTATGATAGCAGGTCCTTCAGCAGTCATCATCTCTCATCTCCCACTGCCAATGTATATCGTCATCCCTTGCTATTCTCAACCTAACCCCCGCTTTACTCACATCCTTGCCCCACATCCTTGCCCCACATCCTTGCCCCACATCCTTGCCCCCTCTTTCCCGCCCCGCCCCTCCCCATCTCAGTCTCTCGAATACCACACGCGGAAAAGCCCCCAGAGGACGAACCTTCCCCTCTCCTTTCTCTTCAAACA
>JAABUP010005462.1_pt1 | contig 19298 bp, 24 predicted proteins | sample 5559201 | NCBI WGS metagenome assembly JAABUP01 (sample SAMN10711887, study PRJNA513373) | rock metagenome | isolation source: Antarctica rocks | place: Antarctica
CCCTTCCCTTCCCTTCCCTTCCCTTCCCTTCCCTCAAGATGCTCTGAGTTCCTTTGCCTGACATGAAGCAGGTAGCAGCTGTGCTCCTACATTTGACCAACATGAGTTCTAGGTATTTCTGACAAGATGTGCCATGCACAAACGCAAGAGCAAACAAACCTTTTCTGTGCAGGAACAAGCTGGATCTGGTGATTGTGATCTTGGCTTTGGTCGACATCTTTGTGACATCAAGCAAGGTCAGCAGCCTGTCTTCGGCCTTCCGGATCTTCAGAGTGGTGCGACTGCTCAAGGTGCTACAGCAAGTCAAGTAAGGCCCTACGCAGACTCCTTGCTGTTTGCATGTGTTTGAAAGCATGCGAAGTGCAGCTGTATACAAAGCTCTTGCGGTTTTCACAAGTTGAACAGTATCTCATCTCAGTGAGTCCATACATAGAGTGCTACTTCTGCTGTTTTCATGTGTCCGATAAGCATCAGCATGCCAAATGAGCCCATACACAGAGTCCACCTCTACTGTTCTTGCTTGTCCAACAACAGCTCTTGCACATCATGTCAGCAGGCGCTTTGCAATTAGTATGACCCCATACGTTGAATACTCTGCAGTCGCAAATGCTAGAATAGCAAAGAACAGATTAGACCTGCTGGCAAGAGTGCAGAGCAACTCTTCAGGATGAGACTTGATGGGCTTGCCAAAGTGTGCAATAGGCAACTATGCATGCACTGTAAAATCTGTTGGGTTTTTGGCTGAACCAGAAGCAAGGAAAGGAGGAGAGGATGCTCTGAGGCATGGTGCTCAGTACAAGCCAGATGCCAGTTCTGCAGGGGCCAGAGAAGCAACTGATTCAGAAAGCTTGCCTGAGAGCAAAATGTCAAACACTTACGGAAACATGTACTGTTGCACACAAGTGACATTGTATGTTTGTTTTGCAGGGGTTTATAGTATGTAGTCCCGCACGTACCTAGCTCATCATGAGCTGGAAAGCAAATTCGTTATTATCATCATTATTATCATCATTATTATTGTTGTTGTTATTATTACTGTTATTATTATTACTATTTGCAGGGGTCTGAGAACCCTGTTCAACACCTTGCTGAGCTCCCTGCCAGCTGTCTTCAATGTGGGCAGCCTGCTGTTCCTCATGTTCTTCGTCTACGCCATCCTGGGGATGAACCTGTTCGGGACCCAGGACAACGAGCTGAGTCAGCAGGACCCACATGCCAACTTCTTGTCATTTGGCTCCTCCATGCTGACGCTCTTCCGGCTATCCACCAGTGATTCTTGGGACCAAATACTCCAGGTATCAAAATAAATTCATTCATGCGGTCACATTTTCATTGGTTCATTCATCCATTCACTCATACGTTCGTTCACTCATTCATTCACTCATTCATGTATTTCCTTCACTCATTCATTCATTCATTTGTTGGTCAGCTTGTATCAGACATGTGGTCAGTTCTTGTGCCAGTATGGCTGAGTGTATTTTGCAATTTGCTGTCACGACTGAACACAGCATGGCATTGCATGGCATAGCTCCTCCACATTCCCGCTTGGCATTGATTGGAGACTTCATCAAGGTGCAATGCTTCTTGTCAGCAGTAGGCATGGGGTAGACGCTGCACGGCACACCATAGCACAGCATAGCATAGCATAGCATAGCATAGCATAGCATAGCATAGCATAGCATAGCATGGCATGGCATAGCATGGCCCAGCATGACATGATGCTGCCCTAAAACAAATGACCAGATGTCGATAAGCGTCTGTATGCAACACCCTTCTCGACACTACCTTGACATAGACAACTCAAGGATTCACCTGCTGACCCATGTGACCCCCTGCAGAGCTCCCAGGGGTGCCCCATCTTCAACGTGGCATGTGACGCTGGCGGGAAAGCCATCATCTCAGCCATCTACTGCATCTCCTTCATTTTCGGCGTCAACTTCATCATGCTCAACTTGGTCATCGCCGTCATCATTGATCAGTTTGTGGAGAGCGCCGGGAGGGAGGGGCTGTTTCTGGACAACACCCTGTTTGAGATCCTGCACAAGAAGATGCTGCTTGACCGCTTCCTGAAGCGGCTCAGAACCAAGGTACGCATTTATACTATTAATCGGCGACTGTCGGTACGTTTGGGACGGGAAATGTATTGCATTTGGTTCTGACAAGTCTGCTCGGTGTTGTTCTTGGTGAGGCACGAGTGTGTTGAATGGGTGCCAATGCACATGCATATTGAGTAGACCAATGAAGCTTTTTCCGGTGACAGTGCATGCTGGTCTGTGCAGCTTCTGCAGCTGTAGATACTGTGTGTGATTGCCATGTTTTGGGGCTTGTGTATTGCATTGCCATCATCTTTGTAGCTAATGAACAGTTGGCCGTCATGCTATGGTCAGCCTTATTGCAATTGTGAGCAAGCAGATTCTGTGTCAGGGAGGTGTCAAAGTGTGGCACAACTCAGTCCCTTGATGGTGCCATTATATGATTCCCTTTGAGATGTGCAAACACGCATGAGGGTGCGTAATATACAGGTGCGTACGTACCAAGAGAGGGAGCAGGCTGCTAACAAGAAATCAAAACGAGGCAGAAGGAAGAGTGTTCTTCTATTTGGGGGAGCCAAGCAGCAGAAAGTGGGCTTCGACCCTTCTCCAGAGGGCACTGCCAAGCAGCCCTTGAGGGAGCCCTCATTGGGCAAGTCCTTGGAGTCGGCTTTTTTGGCAAACTTGTTTAGAACACCATCAAATAATGATGGCCAGCCAGGGTTAGTCCTAAGCAGGGGTGGGTCTGCTGTTGAGCCCCCATCTCTGATAAGAGGTAGATCAACGCAATCCCCGGCGATAAGCAGGAGTGCCACACAGAATCCGCAGAGCTTGGTAGAGAAAGTCAGTCCTGAGAACTCTAGACTGAGCTGAAAGGCTGCTAATATGAGCCATTTGTTACGTTTTGCTGATACTTTGACAAACGCAACTTCAAAGTGACATTGGGACTCCTGCAGCATTGTCTGCCCAGAAAGTTGCGCATGCATTTTACGCTCAGTGCATGTTGGCAGCGCAACAGTCAGCTAGAAATGAAGTCTGATGCCCTGAAGCTGCGTGACTACTGCACTGCAAGCATGAGACAAAGAGCAGTCCCTGCAGCTAAGCAGTTGCGTATCAGGCTGTCTAACAGCAGGCTTGTAGCTGCAATCATGCCTACCATGTATATGCATATGGGCTATGCAGATGTGCTGTGAAGATATGTCAGCAATGCTGGAACACCTGCTCCAGTATGGCGGCACTGCTATTGGCAAACTGCATTTTTCACCGGTCACTACTATGCTGCATGACAGGCTTGTAGCAATCTTACACCCCTGTCGTTGCACCTGTGTAAATAGCTCATCAGAAGTGACTGAAAAGCCACTAACAAAATGCATTCCCTACTCATCAGTGCTGCACAGCAAACCAGACCCAAACTGATACATCATTGCAACTACACCTGTCAAAAGTTGGTCTTCCCGCAGGCCGCTAGTGACCATTACTGTTATGCCAGCTGTTTATAGCAGTCAAATCACGCCTGTGCAAGTGTGCCTCCCAAAGTCAGCAGGTGATGTTGTTCCTGCTGCCTTGCTCTCTAGGCAATCATTGAATTGTGCCTCTTCCAGTAGCTAGGGCAGGCTGAGGGGAAACTCAGGGCAGGGAGTAGCCTACGTTCTACATTGTTGAGCTGGTGCGTTCTACGCTGTTGAGCTGGTGCGCGAATGTGCATGCATGTGCAGGCATGTGCACCCCACATATGCATGTGCATGCATGGAGCAGGAGCCTCATTCATTTTCAAGGCTTGGCAGAAACAAGCCTTTGTTGATACTATAAGATGAATGACATGTATGATCCACGTTCACTTTGCCATCATGATTGAGGCACAAGGTGCTGGGATTAGTAGGTGGTGCTGCATGAGTTGACATTGCAGAACACCACACATGATGAGCTGGTCTGAACCAAATATTGCATGCATCTGGAACCAGCAGCAGCGTCTGTTTGCAAGATCGTGCTGACAAATGCAAATCACCCAAAAACCCTACATATTAGATTCTTAGCTCTGTTGGCAATCTTTCATTGACAGCCAAGAATGTGCAGCCATCAATCAATACACGAACAGTTGGTCGCTCCCGCGCAAGTGTTCTCACTGAATGCGCAAAGTGCCGCACACTGGTGGAGTTTGCTGGAATCATGCAAAATACTGACATACACACAAGATGCCCCAAAGTAGCAATGCTGGTGATCTCAGGCCCAAACTGGTATGACCCACGGCCAAAACTGATGTTGCACAGCTTATGCATCAGCGCCCAATTCACCTGCAATGTTAAGCTGAAAGGTACACAGCCTAGACTATTGGTCTCAAAACTGATCTCAGTGAGATTGAGCAGCAAGCTGAGGTCTCCAGTGATCACTAGCTCTGATTGTACTGCAAGCTGCAGACTGCGCAAATTTGTGAGTTGCAAAATCCAGCTCAGAGCAAACCAACTGCTTGTGTCTGTCTTGAATGATAGTTCAACAAGGTTCTTCAGAGTCATCTCAGGAGATTTGACTAGCTCCATATATTCAGAGATGCTCACACAGTAGACGCTAGCTAGTGAGACTCCATGATGCTGGCAATCTGCCCATTTTAAAGTCTGCAAGCTTTCCGAAAGGAGAAAACCTTGAATAATAGAATCAGTCATATGAAGCTTGCGCAAAGCAGCCGTGCACATACAAGTGGGTGTGGTTACAACAGTGCTGCTGGTGATTGACAAGCTGGTGAGTTGTTTGGGCGCTTCAAACTTGACAAATATTCTCCCTTGCAGACTCAGATCCTGAAGGTCAGACAGCCCTTTCAATGCTGCCAGGTCCAGGACCGGTGGAGGCATATTATCCGCGGCTCTGTTAGGCAGGCATATTGTGCAAGCAGTGAGTGAAGAGAAACAGGACAAGCGGGTCAATACAGCCTGAGAGGTGTTACAAAGTAGCGCGATTTTCAGCTTGCTGCAAGACATCGCATCCAAGGCTTCAACCGCGCAGGCGCTGCTGCAGAAGCCTAAGAATTGCTCAAATCGAGAGCTGTGCCGCCTCAAGTAGCTTTGCATGCTGTGAAGCAGATGAGGTTGGTGGTAAACGCTGCCCGGTATGCACGCCCTAAGCAACAGGCTATGTTCAGCAGTGCAGAGTTTGTCGAACCCCTTGCACACCAAGCGCAGTTCCAGCAGCCTCGATTGTTCAGCCAACAGTTCGAACTGGTCACTAGAGGCGTGTAGACCGGGCTTTGATACAGAAAGCGACAGGATCTTGCACCACACATCGTCGGGCAAGATGTTCATCACGATTTCGGGCAACATCACGGTCAGAACACGGTCCTGCTTTTTTTGTTTGCCGCCTACATCTTTCAACTCTGAAGGTGACACATTTGACATCTTGATCCCTGGGACTGACCTCAGCTCTGCAATCCCCTGCAGCGCCACAGAGAACCTGCGACCGTAGACTAGTCAACTGCTTGTACAGTCCGCTCACGGTGGCTTGAAGATTTGTCGCTGCTTGTAGCGTCAAAGATCTCCAGTAACCCTTTCCCCGTCAGCATGTCCACAACCAGCATCCTGATAGATCTGTTCAAGAATGGATTGCGCATGGGTCCGCTTGTGAACGCTCGTATGACTGCAGCTTCCACACTTGCACTGCCCCACGGTATCGCCTTCGCTGGAGCGCAGGGCGCCATACAGGCTGTGCAATCAGGCGCGAATGATTTTGTGCAAACAAACTCTGTCAGGGAGTTTGCACAGCACTGTGGCTCCTGCTGGTACCACTGCCTGTTGAGTGAGATGCTCAATCGTCTTGCAGATAGCGCGGAGGGTGCAGCTACGTTGACAGCTGATCTCGTAGATCTTGGTTTCACCAAGACAATAGTGGCCATCACACTCAACCTAATAGACCGAGAGAAGTCAGATGTAGTTGTCGCAGTAAGTAGCTAGCCAGCAGTATCCCATCGTTTTGCAACAAATGCATTCCCTTCTGCCATAATGCTGCCGATTGCTGCAGATTTCTGTTGCAATGATGGCCAAGGGGTATGTGACACAGATGACTTACATCTCTCAAGAGGTCTTGGCGCAAGGCCGATTCGATGCAGGCGCAAAGATATCTGGTCAGATGATGAAAAGAAGGCAACATGGACTTTGTGAAGGTCTGGAACGAAGCCAGAAAAGCACAAGGGGGAGAAGAGGCAACTGACGAGGATCCAAAGTCTGTCAAAGATCAGCTGAAGGAGGCCGTGGGATCAGTCTCAAGCAACGCTAAAAGTAAGATCTCCGGCAGACTCCCATCAAGTAGTCTCGTATATGTCATTGCACGTAGCGTTGACATGCTCTGGTGCTTCCCTGCAAGCTGTCAGAACATTACTGCTGTTGCATGTCATCACTATCATGTCTGCTGTCCTGAATGTGGTCATTGCAGTGCTGATGCTTTGAGCCCTGATATGTCATCTCGCAGCAGAATCTGGCAGTAGATGATCTCATTTGATTTTGCACAATGCAGATTCAGATGCAGAGGCAGAGAAGGCAACAGAGGAAGGGGGGAAGAGCTTGCAGCAGAAAGCAAAAGAAGGTGCCGGCCGAATGACAAACTCTATCCAGGAGGCTTATGAAAATGTAAAGGATAAGGCCAACTCTTAGGCTTGCAATCACACTGGCAGAGGTAACATTGCATAGTCAGGCAACACAAAGTCAGCAACGTATGAGCCCCTAGAGATCAATTGCTATAGAATGCAAACAAGCAAGCAGCTGTTTCAGAATCTGGCAGTGTCACATCATTTTATCATGATTGTTGCTCACAGTGTTCGAAGTCTGACTGTTTATTTTTCTCTTGTCATCATGTTTTGGACTGTTCAGCATCTTGCAATGCATATGTACACAGACCTCACTTTTGTCTTGTAATTGAGTGCCCTTGAAATAGTATACAAGAAAACTCGCATTGGTACATTCCACCATGCAACCAGATTTAATGATGGTAGTCTTTGCTCACAGCCTCTATGGTGATAGCAAGCAAATGCTGATCAGCAGCTATTAAATACAGTCGTGTGTTAAGACACGAAGGACTCTACATTTGATCACATGACTCTTTTGTGCAGACCACTACAAAGCCTGTTTTTGCTTTCTCCTCAGAAATGGCCTCCTTTTAACATGCAAACTGTTTGCAGCGTCTGTTGCCATTTCAGACATAGTCGTCAGGCCCCCAACAAAGCTCTGATACTGCTGACGGCTTGCAAAAGACGAGCGGCCCTGCCTGCACAAACACTTCTAAATTGTGCTGAAGCTCATAATTTGTATCACTTTATGCCCAAAATGCATGCCAGTCAGAGCTGTAATGAAGGTTCACAGAGTGACACATGCGGCATAGTCAGTACCTATTGTCACTACCCATTGTCAGTACCCATTGTCAGTGAATCTGCAGGGCTCCTTACATGTACGACACACTGGTTCTGCAACAAAACACCTTGCAGTCGATAAGCTGAGCCTGACAACACATTGTGATGTGCACGTGAGCGAATGCACAGCTCATCTGACAGCGCTTGGCTGCAAAACACAGCACTGCTTGAGTGCAGCAATACTGTAATTGTGGGCATGAAAACACGGCACTCACTTTCTGCTTGACTGCCTGTACAATGCAACGCACTCACACAAGCCACAACATGTTATATTTGGTGCAGCCTTTGATATGCACACAACCCAACAGATGTCCCACCTGAGGTCCTCATTGATCTGCTGTTCCTCTTGAGTCTCATCCAGAGATTTCAGCCCAGACGTAGTCATCATGAGTGATGGAGCAGCCTGCATGTGACCTGGCTGAGTCATGGACATGAGCCCTGCCCTTTCTGACCCTGCAGAGCCACACTACACAGCTCATGTCACATGTGACTCCAAGCCTCTATGAAGCAAACTCTGGTCGCCGAGCTGTGGTGTATAGGAAGGTGCGGACCAACAGATGTTGTAAGGAAAGTGACATTTGATTTGGATAGAACGCACTGGCTCTTGCATTCAGCCACACTTCTGCCCTGAAAAGGACCCTTCAAGCTTTTCACTGCTCAACAACAGACCGTATAAACATTCCTCTGCTTGGTGAAGGAACAAATTAACAAACAAATGAAGGAGTGAATGAACAAATGAACAACCACGTGCATGAACATGAGCAACAGGGTTGTCGAGTCCTGGACAAGCTGCATTGATATCAGGCTGTGCTTCCTCACGCCTCTGTTGTGTGCTGTCAAGCAACTACACCACTCCTCAAATGCTGCAGGCTGCCGCCTCTGGAGGCTCCCTTTATGATCGCTGAGAAGCATAAACTTTCCTTTTCTTTCACCATTCCTCACAGACCCACCTGGATTGAGGGGTGCCCCAAACTGCATGGCCTGAGCTCCATCAATACTCATGGACTGCGCGAGATCTTGTGACGGATGGAACATGCCTCCCGCAAACCCTGTTGAGGACCCTGGCTGTCCCATACCTAAGGACCGTGCATAGCTGGGGGTGTCAATGCTCATGGCAGTGGCTTCCATATCCTCAGCTAGCCGGTCCTGTGCCACAGCTGTGGCAGGTGGGCTTGCATTGGCAGCAATACTTGCCCCAGCTGTGGTGGCTGATGGCTGTGCAGGATCTGCTGACATGGCCCTGCCAGTCATTGTAGCAAGGTTACCTATAAAACACAACAGCTGCTTGACAAACTGGCACATTTGCTATGCATGCAAGCAAGCACATGAGGCTATGTCTGGGGTGTTTCACACCAATGATGACACAGGACGTGCCACTTGCTGATGTGCAGACGACATGCAATGAGAACGTCTGACATACACCACATGCTGACGAATCTACAACAAGTTGATGCTGTTGACTCAGGGAGCTACAAAACATTCATGCAGCAGCACAGCGATGCAAGCATATGATAAGCAGCAATTTGGTAAAGGCATTGGACTGCAGCCGTTGTACCTGCACTGTGAGACTGCAGCTGTGACGTGGCTCTGATCAGCGTTTGCCATTCTCCAGAAGGAGCTTTCTTGACAAACGCAGAATTACGCTGTACAGATTTCAAAATGCTCACAGGCTGTCCTGTGGCTGCCATGCTGGTGTCCATGCTCTTGGAAGTTGCAAATCTGACACTGCATGCCCAGTGTAGGTTAAGCGAGAAGGTTAGGCGGCAACCTTAGCGTCTGCTGAAGGTGGTACAAGCAACACTGTGATGATGCAACATGTACTTGTTTGAAGTTGCATGACTGAGGTTCAAAGGAAGTTTCACGTTGTAGTTTGTCCTGTGCTGACCTGGTCCGTACCTCTTGCTTGGCGCAGGAGCTAACAAGTCTTGCAACTCCTTGAGAGGTCTTCTCAAGATCACAGATACCAGAGCAAGCCAGTCAGCCTGCCCATGCTTCCGTTTCGGAAACCTGTATGAGGCAATGTGAGTTAAATTCAGCCCTGTTGCGAAGGCGAAGCTGAGTGCAAGTTCCCGCCTGTACCTTCCTTGTAGTGCTCCGGTCAAGGGCCCAGTTGCTAAGCTCCCCTCGTGCTTGAAGTCTGCTTCGCCAAACATGTCGCGCAGCAACTGCTCGTCAAAGAGCAGCTGCTGCCGACGAAGGTAAGTCAGAACGGCATCAACAGATACACGCTGAACCTTGACATCTCCCACAAGTTGCATCAGGTCGGGAACAATGATCTGCCGTAGCTGGTCTGCAGCAGTCTGACCCATCAGCAATGTCAGGTCTAGTAAAATCAAGAAGTGACCGTCCTACAGAGTGCGAACAAACAGGCTGTTCGGAACAGAAGCAGCTCATGCCCAGTGCCCAATGCTCTACCCCCTCGCTATTGCTTTAGCCCGTTTCCCAGTTAGTGACCTGTGCCATTTCAATAATAATTTACAGGCGCTCCAGCTGATCATTCTTGCCAGGTACCTCCTAGGTGTGCCTAAACCCTAGTCCTGTGAGCCAACATGCACTGACATGAGACATTAATTACACCAAGGGGTGTGCGCTGACAGGTCGAGTGCCATTTCAATGGTGTAATGATATCAATGAAGAGAGGAGATGGTGCTAAAACAACAGGACAGGCAAGTTATTGCGATCTTCGATGACTAAGCAAAGGTAGACACCTCAAGCCTGTATGCAAAGTATCACATAGCACCACACTGCACCACACTGATTCTATTGGTCTGGAAGCACAATGTGCGGCACTGCGTATGGCTTGGCTTGGACTTCGTACAGGAAGGATCACTGTCAGCAGCATGATTCGACAGCTGCGTCATCTGCAGTGAATGTTCCTGTCTTCTTGTGCATGTGTTTGAGCCCAGCACAACTGGGACACTATATAGTACAGCACCAGAGCCCTTCATCTGGCCTTCCAACATGTTGAGCTTGTTCCACAATGGCATCAATCTGTGCCTCGTACTGCAGACAAACCCACAGAGCCATGTTTGTAAGCATTGCGTCACAGCAAATGCTGCTGGCATTTGAAAGACCACTTGTGTTGTGCCATATGCATGCATGCTGCTTCACTGCAGACAGCAGGCAGTGAACAGAGCTAACGTGTGAGTCAGTATATAGAATGCATTATGAAGCTTGAATACAGTTACCATACAGCATGGTAATCTCAGAGCCACATGTGCTGTACAAGGCGTGCATGGCTGGCACAAAAAGCTAGATTGATGACAAGGTGTTCCAGGAGGAACTGCGCAGTCATTAAACTGCCAAAAGATATTCATGCAGCACTGTTTTCTCCTGTGTTTGCCCTTTGTCTTTACGAAGATGCAGGAACAGGCAATATCTCTGACAGTCACTCAAGATCAGCATAATTACCTTGGCCACAGGCAGGGTTCCTTGCACTAGGTAGTCATTCATCTGTAGCGAGCCAGGTGGAAGACCTGCATTGTCAAGACCCACATGCATCTTTTTGATCTGCTTCTTCATTGCAGCCACAACTACAACATGGCACAGCACTTGTTTGACAATGTGCACTTAGGTCCCTACCTTTGCATAGTCAGGGCATCAGTTGGAACATAGTTGGAACATAGTTGGAACTGCTGCTTTCTGGTAGCACATTCACTGTCGTTTCTCATTACTATCAGCTTGCGGCTTGTGCAGATACAGGTAAGATGTGTTGCATACCTGACATGCATATTTGCACTCCCAAGGTTGCATTGCATATCAGTCAACCATGGAGCACACATACTATATGACATTATAAAGCAGACAGAACACAAAAGTCGTCAGCGTACATCAAAGGAGAGTGGAGAAGTGTCAACAGCAGTGTAAACAATTTTGGCCTTTTAGTCACCTTGCAGGAACCAAGGGTGCTGTTTGATGTCTGTCATGCTCATTCTGGCCTTGGGGTCTGGCACCAGAATCCCCTTCAGCACCCTTAGGCAGTTTGGGGACACTGGAATGTCTGCTGGGACTGGATAGTCCCCTTTGACCACCTTTTGAGCAAAGCTGGGATCCCTGGCTTGAAAGGGATGCTGTCCATACAGCATGGCATACAGTATGATCCCACATGACCAGATGTCGGCTTTCTGCATGACATACACAGCATTGTCATTGTCTAGGTGTCACTCCAAAAGCATGCAACAACAAGATGAGCCGGAACTGTTCACAAGAGTACAGTTATAATCATCAGATTACTGTATGGTACAATAGCAGTAATGTTTGATCCGAATGACTGTGGAAGCAAGCTTGTGTTCCATGTAAGATCAGGTCAGCTTCTGGCGGCTGGGGAAGCTATTAGTCAAATAGACCCAATGTAACTACTCGCTGGAGTGACCAAGAAAGCTGCAGCTGACTATCTCACAGCAAGTTGCTCAGGTCAGCAGCTCTGGCCCAGAAACTTGCAGCAAAGTGCTGACATGTCTCACAGTTCATGCAGCAGACAGTAGACACAGCATCTACTCTCGATTTTATCGGGCAGGGCAGGGCAGGGCAGGGCAGGGCAGGGCAGGGCAGGGCGGGGCGGGGCGGGGCGGGGCAGGGCAGGGCAGGGCAGGGCAGGGCAGGGCAGGGCCGGGCAGGGCAGGGCAGGGCAGTCCAAACAACAAGCAACAGGTACCTTGGCATCGTACTTGTTGTCTCCCAGGATGACTTCAGGGGCCATATAAACTGGAGTCCCCACCCCAGTCTTTGCACTGGAGTTCATTTCATGCTTGGAATAGCCAAAGTCAGCAATCTTCAGCAGTGGGCGCTTGCCACCGTGCCGATCTAGCAGCAGGTTTTCCAGCTTGAGATCTCTGTTGGCCACGCCCTGCATGACATTAGTATAAGTAGGCACGCGCCAGGCTCCAGGCTGCTGCCTCAGGAGGCTATTGTTATGATTGCTGATAACCACACACTTCTCTTTCTTTTTGTGCATTATGCTTGACTCCTGCTGCTGTGCTGTGCTGTGTAGACCGCTTTTGAGCAAGGTTGCTCTTGTTCTTGCCATCTCAGAATCTGAGGCATGCAAAAGCATGACCACATTGTGAGCATGTCTGGGTCATTCACACAGCAATCAGAGCAGTCAGAGACCAGTCACTGAGATCTTGCAAGCATGCTGTGGGTGACACTTTCTGCCAGGTATGCAGCAGCCTAGGCAGTGCTCACGACCATGCACCTGCCTTGCCTATGCTGTTGCAAACTCCATTACCAAAATACTATTCACTTCTGTTACTGGTCCTCAGTTTTTGGAAACAATCTTATGCTTACTGTCAGGGTATTGACATTGTCATTGTTAACATTAGTATGAAGTATTTGACGCGGCCATTGCAAGTATTACTCTTAGTATGATGTCAATGTTGCTACGATGGTTGTCACTAGTAAAACTAATTCATGATTGCTGAGGACATAGCAGTTTGAGGCTGACTGGGCACCTTTCTGTGGCAGTAGTCCAAGCCTAGGATGAGTTGCTGGAAAATCCAGCGAGCCTGCACTTCTGCCAACTTGCCAAAGGAGTTGGGTCCCAGGGTGTATGCAAACAGGTCCCCCCCTTGCGCAAACTCCATGCTGATCGCAAGATACTCCCTTGTCAGAAACACCTGCATATATGATGTAAACAATAATAATAATAACAATAATAACAACAACAGCAATAATAACATGACAACAAAATAATGGAGACAATAATCATAATGATGTTTGAAAGATTCTCCAGCTCATGACACATGGCAAATCTGTATGCCAACAATGGTCGTTTCAAGGCTGGTTTGGTCACTTTGACTGTGTGCGCATACGCCTGTTTCTTGTGCAGATTCCAGGCCCAACTTGAGTTTTAGACAAACCGGAAATTCACTGGAAATTGCGTATGCCAAAGCAGTACTGAGTACTGTGTCTGGGATAACACTGAAATGCAAAGGTAACAAACATCTAGAGCGTTGACAAAGGTTGTGAATCCAATTGTGCAGCAGCGCATCTGTCTAATGGTTGATCCATGAACAATACACTTTCCTCCTTGTGCAACCTGTAGGCTGAGTGTGAAATACTCTCTTGTCAGAGTAATCTATCATGTAAGCACTGACAGGTCTCTGTGGGTGCGTCTGTCTGTGAACACATATGTCTATCAGGCTGTGTGTCTGTACGCCAAGAAGTTCCCACAAGGGTCCTTATGCAAAATGTTTGAGTGCACAGGCACAAATGCTTTCGTCAGAAACAGCTGCAGCAACGATGAAGGCTCCAGACAATCTTTTAATGCAATGTACATGGAGTCGTCAAAGGTGTTGTATTCATGCAAAGTGCACAAGACATGCTGTCACAATCATCTGCACCAATACAGTGAGTCAGACTGTCTGTGTGTCTGTCTGTATGACTGTGCCTTTCTAATGTTATTGTCTGTCAGTTAATCATATACAGCGATCTGTCTGAGAGTAGTAAAAAATTTAGGGTACTGTCGGTCAGTAAAACATTAGAGCAATTTAGCACGCTGAGGGACAAGGGGACTGATTGCATTTGTCGATTGCCATCTGCCGACAATGCGATGAGAGCCTGGAAAGCTGGGCAAAGCATGGTGAGTGTGTGAGATGTGAGAGTGACTTTCTTCATCTCACAAAGTCAATGTCACATCCCACGCACTCACCATGCTTTGCCCAGCCTCCCAGGCTCTCATCACATTGTCGAGAGAGAGGAGCTAGCCTCACACAGAAGGCAAGAGGTACAAGACAGTGTCTGTGTATGGTATGGAATGATGTTGCATTCGCGTCCAATTTTTGATGGCTGCTGAGCACAATGAAATGCAAGCACAAACAACATTCTTGTCAACACTGCCTTGCTTTGTAATTGACGCAGAGTTCAATTTATCAATCATCGTATCATAACGCATGATTATTATATCTGGTTATTGTATATGATCATATACAATGATATATAATTATCAGTGCAATCTATAGAAGTGTGACATACCTCCCTGATGGAAACTATCAAAGGATGCCGCAAGAGGCTCTGATTCTGGATCTCCCTCTTCACGTATGTCTTGTAGTTCTTGATCTGGAGAGCAACACATACATTGCTTGGCACCAACATGATTGTGTTGCGGAATACAAGATGATATGCGTGCGTGTTTCCTTGGAGACCACTTGCGACCATACGTTTTTACTACAGGGTACACTGTGCTGTGCTTGACATCATGATGATGCAGGTGCAGCACTTGGCAGATGATGCATATTGGGTCTGTGATGCATGAGAAGCTATGACATGTGTAAGTCAACACCTGATGTGCACAGGAATGACATGCACAGCTGGAAGAGCAGTGACTGCTTACAAAGTCCCCTCTAGGTAGCATTTTGATCGCAACTTCGCTGGGTGGCACCGTCCTGATGTCCAGCGCCTTGACAACCATACCAAAGGTGCCATGTCCAAGCTCAGCAAGCTGCATTGAGCAAGATCGTGTGATGTGCTGTAGCGGCTTTAAAGTTTGCTGCTTGTGTGCAGCAGGCAGCAACCACACTGGCACCTGTACGTAGTGCTTTGGCCCGTTCAGCAGAGGCCTTGATGCTTGCCCTTTCTGCATTCGCAGAGCAGAAATCTATGCTACCTCCAGCTGCGCGGCAGGTCAGACCTCTAACAGTCAGCCCTGCTACAGCTCGACTCACGCATCCAACATACGTTCGTCAAAACAATACCGAGTGTTAGTATGGCGAGGCAACGCCATGCTTTCCCAGCAGTATCAGTTTTCTGACCGGAGCATGTAGTTGTCATCCGCAGTTCCGTCCATTGCGACTTCTGCAGCAATCCGTCTGTGCGCACAAATGACTAAAGCTATATGGATTGCGATGACTCAGGCTTGCCTTTAGATTACACATGGTGTTGGCTTGGTCAACTCTGACCCACTCCTGATACCGATCACATTAACTTCTAGTGTTTTCTTGAGAAAGTTTATCTGAGATCCAATCTATCAAGGCAACAGTAAGTTCTGCTGGTTTCTTGACGATTCACTAGCTGATAACAAAACACAAACATACCAGCGCACTTGGCCTACTGTAGCAATGTCAAGGAAATGGCAGGTATCAGGGTTTAGCATACACTGCCACCAAAGTAAACATAAGACAAGTTAGTCCTCCACTACAGTGTTTTTGGTGGAGCGTACTGATATCTCCAGAACATCTACTGCACAAGCGCGACTATATACTGTACAAGCTTGCAAATTTTATCTGCCTACACTGGACACAAATGTTGCAGTACAGAAATGTGACTGCCTTGGCAATGCACTACGTTGTCTCACTCGGGATAAGTCCATTCCTTGGGACCTGTTTTCTTGGAAATTGCTGTGAGCTGAACAAGGCTGCAAACCAATTGGGCACCTTCAAGGCACAAGTCGTGCCCCACACGCTTCTTGTAGCAGCAGGTGACTTGTCTTTCATGTCTCAGCACCCATCAGTCATCAGGTATGCATCATAGCATTCATAGCTCATAATTCACTTGTGAGATCATACTTCGCTTGTTGACTCATGCTGCCCTTCAGCCTGCTTAACTACAGTCTTCCCTTTCCCGCCATAAAGCTGCAAGGGTGAGTCAGCATCTTGCTGCCTGCTCAGCCCAGTCACTGATGGCGCTTCAGATTCCAGATCTGCTGTGAACTGCTGCTCTTCTTCATTAGTCAGCCAGGGAAGCAGGCTGACTAATCAGGGGGCATGTGCGCCGTACAGGGGGCCAGCCATGAGCCCAGCAGCAAGGCCTCCAACACATTCTGCGTCACAATGTAAGAAGTTACCTACGCAATACATACTTATCACCACAGTGGCGTTGGAGAATAGAGAGCTTGTAGGCAATACATTTCTAATAGTAGCATTGTGAAATAGAGACATCATATCGGGACTGGTGCAGACTCTCGATGGATCTGTCTGTAGTGCTGTGTCATGAATTGCTGATATGTGTTTAAATGCTGAAAGGGATCAGGCACGCAGCCTCAATAACTTACATTCAAACACCTTCTGAAGCCTGGTTGGCCAACTTAGTCATGACACAAGCAGTATCACAGTATGAAACAATGAAACAGGTATTTGATCAGACTTACAGCATGCCTGATCTGCTGAATGTTGACTGGTGTCTTACATGAATGCTGCAATACATGCTGCAGTGGAAAACTAGAACACACACATTCCCAGCCATGCTGTTATCAAATACAAATATACAGCAAGAGATGCATGTGCATACCTGCGATGACATACAGCCAGACCTTGTCCCAGTGGCAGTGAAAGACAATGGCAGGCCCTAGAGCACGAGCTGTTGATTGCTGTGCCAGTATAGTTCAGACCTGCAAAATACGCGCATCATGTGCTGACGACACCTGCTTCTGATTACAGATGTGTGCATCACAAATTGGTCAGCCAGCATTGCTTGCACTGTGAATGCATTTACGCTTTGTGACCATCGAAGCTGCAAGGTGGGTTGTCTGCAATCAAAAGTACAAGGGCAGGGCAGGGCAGGGCAGGGCAGGGCAGGGCAGGGCAGGGCAGGGCAGGGCCAAGGCAACAGGCAATGGGCTGACCAGCGAAGACCATAGCCAGGAGGGACAGCCCAATAGCAAGGGGTCCCATAGCACCAAAGGAGGGGTCCCCAATGGCCACTGCATACACCACTGACACCAGCACAAAAGTCATGACAGCCTCCCAGCCAAACAGCATGCCTGCATGTCATCTGCACAATACTAGCAACAATCTGTGGGATCAATGTTTTGCACATGCCAGAGGAATACCAGAGGAAAAGAAACTTCGCACGCTTTTCCGTGAAGTTTCTTTTCCTCTGGTATTCCTCTGGCGCACACACTCTCTCTCCCTTCCCTTCACCAATGCATGTTGCACGGACAGTAATGTGCAGGTGCTTCTGCATGTACATACTACTTCTGATGTGCTAACTTGGAGACCGGTGTCAAACTTGAATGGACGCTTTGGTTACGATGCTAGTAAATTGCATACACCATTGTCTGAAGCTGCATTGTGCAAGTTGTCAAGGCAGCTCCAAACGCTGGTGGATACAATTTGTTAACGTCATGACAGAGGCATCCCTTCATGTTCAACATCGGTTTCCAAGGTAGCAAAATCAAGGTAGTGTGGGCAACATGCACCAGCCAAAAGCACAGAAATTAAGCGTTAAGCTTGCACACAAGCAAGCTGGATGCTGAGCACACCCTTGGAAGCACGCCTACACCAAGACAGTAACACACAAGGGCTGCAGCGATCAAGCAATCATGATATTGTTGCTGGTTGCTCAGCCATGATGCACTAATCAGCCAAGACGATTCATCAGAGGCATGCACATGCGCTATGGCTTGCTGTTCACCTGTATTGACACAGTGAAAGCACCATAGATTTGTGGTCCATTGACTGTCCATTGGCAGTGCATCAATACCCATACAGCAAGACTGGAAGACCTGCTCTGTTAGTGCAGTGACAGCTGCAGCAAGGAGTGCTTACCTAGAGAAACGCCAGGAGCAGTAGTGAAACAGCCTGTGCCGTGATTACCCATACCCACATAAGACCCAGGCACAAGCCCAGCCTGCAGTATCAAATAACACCATATCCTCATCTCTGAAAGCAATGATACATGTCTTGGTTATTTTGACGTGGATCACAGCCAAAAAAGGGGTGTTTCTCTCTCTCTCTGCAGTACGCTGTGGGCTGATGGCTCAAATCAAAAGCTGATCTGTCATGCGGGTGCATAATCTGCAAGGGGGGCAGGCGTGATTCAGTTGTTGCAGGTGTTTTCTGGGGCAAACTTACAATCATCAAGATGCCTAAGCAGGCGCCAGAAATCTGAAAGATGATGAATGCCAAGCCTTTGACGATAGAGATATGCCCGGTCAGCATTGCTGCTAGGGTGACAGCAGGGTTGACATGGCCTCCGGAGATGATAGCTGTGATGTACACTACAAGCACAACGGTGTCAGTGGGGGTTGGGTATCAGTCATGTATGGTCCTTGAGGGCAAGTTTGCTCTGCTTCATCAGACATGTAAGGCACATCTGATACAAGACTAGTCGAGCACAGTAAGATAAGTACCTGAGAGGGCCAAAGCTATCCCGTTTCCCCTGCAGGCATACACATGTGCATCACAACGGCCGATCTGGAACTGGAAACAAAGATGGGTGAAGTCACCAACATATGACTCACCACGGGGCCCATGGAGCCGTTTGCTGTGGGCTGACGCTGGCTGTGGCTGCAAACGTGAACAGCAGGACTCCAACTGCCTCGGCCAGCAGTGCATAAACCAACTTAGCGCTCCGAAAGCGGCCCTCGGGTGTTTGCAGCAATCCCGGCATCGCAATGTTACAGTCAAATCACCATTAGCAGCCGTGAATGCAGCAACTGTCGGGCTCAGCCGTGTCGACAAGGTCGCGTCACCCGTCGTTGTGTTACGATGTCGTGCAAATTCAGGTATGTCTATGGCGGTTTCGACGGGTTGACTCCAGATTGTGGTTGTCACGATTCTGGTCATGGTGAGCACGAATACCTGATAGCGCCACAATGTGACGCCGCTATCCTAAAAGCGCACGTTGAACCTATTCCATTGAGCAGTTGTTCGAGAAGTTGACTCGGACTTCCATCCATCCCCTCCTCGTTAATGGAACAGCTACCACCAGTGCCCTTACGACACCAGATCTGGAATCTAAACAAACGTAATACAAACGTAACGCTCCGGTCACAGTCTTAGCACATCATGGAGCATTCTCAACGTCGTTCGCACCTCCGTCTCAACTATTTCGCACATTTACATAGCCCTCAAGGTTACGAGTCTGTCTCCGTTGTATTTGCTGGCTTGTTTGGCTTCCTGTCTGCTCCGCCAAGTTCTGTATTGCTCGCTGTCTCGTATACCGCGGTT
>JAABUP010005463.1_pt1 | contig 19295 bp, 26 predicted proteins | sample 5559201 | NCBI WGS metagenome assembly JAABUP01 (sample SAMN10711887, study PRJNA513373) | rock metagenome | isolation source: Antarctica rocks | place: Antarctica
AGGGGCATTTACGGGCCAGGCCAGGACGCTTGCAGGAGGACCTGCCGCCCCTGCAGCTGCTCCCTCACAGTCTGCAGCAGCTTCTGCAGCAGCTTCTCAGCAGCCCATCGTGCACACCATCACTTTCTACAATGAGGGCGTCTTCACTGTCAATGATGGTGAGTTTGCTTGCAGGCGATCTTTGAGCAGTGTCTGCAAGTAGCACAGGGCACAGACCTGCAGAGCCCATTTCTTGAGATTCGTGGGTTGTGCCATGGTGTTGTCTGATGTTACTGAGGCCTTTGACTGCACCAGCCATGTTGTGGGTACCTTGAGACAGCCTGGAAAGTAGGTTGTACACAGCAGCTTCTGTACACTGATTTACATGGACAAACGCTCCACTCTGCAATGAGGTTATATTACACAACTGTTGAACTGTTGCAGCAACAGATGTTGGAAAGATGCACAGAATAGACTGCTCTGGAGCAATGATACTTGCCCTGCACATACCTAGCTCATCACTTGCCGGAAAGCGTAAAGATCATTGCCATTGTTACTATGCTGCACTCTGAAGGCTGCCATGCAGATTGCAAAGCGACTCTGCACGATTGCACACCCAGCCCACCAGACAATCAAAGCGGATGTTGGCAAGAGCAATGCCCAGCAACATGACCATGTTGAGACCTCTGCCCAGAAATGACATCTTGTGAGATTGGTGTGTGAGGGGGTGTGAGTGCTCAGAGTCTGTGTGCTCAAAGTGAATGTGCTCAGAGTGTGCGTGCTCAGAGTGTGTGTCTCTGTGGCCACAGGGGAACCCCGCAATATTGCAGACCCCGCCAACAGGCCCTTCATGGAGAGCATCACCAAGGGGGAGTGCCCAGCAGAGCTGGACCCTGGTAGCAGATCCCAGCAGGTCTCAGTCAACCTAGTCAGATCTGAGAAGCCCTATGAGGCCCCACCCAAACCCAAATACAAGGCTTTCTCTGGCTCTGGTCAAACTCTTGCAGGTGGCTTGTTATTTGTATCCTGTCAATGTTTGCATCTGAAGCATACTGCGGCTGGATTGCGGCTGACCTAGATGTCATAACCAAAAGCTGCGTAGATTATCTGCTGTGTCAGCTGCAGCTGCATCCTTCTTGCTGTGATGACAGGGCAAGGCGCATGATTGGTTGGACCCCGATGCTTCTTCTTCCTCTTATAAGCAAGCTATGGCTGTGCTATCTAGCACTGTGCGCCATGCACAACCACGTTGCAACCACTAAGCAACCACAATGTTGCAATAGCACTAAGAAAAACCAAAGTTGCAAAGTTTTGCACCAGTATTCCAATGCAGCTCCTGGACATCTTCATCCTTTTGTGAGGCACGTGCATTTGACATCGTCCAACACTCAAATCATGTGTTGTGCAGGTCCTTCCAGTGGAGCGTCACCCAGCACCTCAACAACGCCCCCTGCTTCCTCGGCTTCCACCCCATGGGCTGGTGTCAACGAGTCTGAGCCTGCCACATCCATCCAGCTGCGCCTCGCTGATGGCTCCAGAATGGTAGCCAGGTTCAACCTGACGCACACTGTTGCAGACATCAGGCAGTTCATCAAGGCCTCTCGGCCTGACATGCAGCAGGGCTATGCTCTTCAGATGGCTGGCTTCCCGCCAAAACAGCTGACAGATGACAGCTCGAGCATCAAGGCTGCAGGCCTGGAGGGCGCCGTTGTAATACAGAAGCAGTAGAGAACCCTGTTTGCAGTTTGTCGGGAGTCAACAGCACATCTGCTGTTCCTGTGTCTGGTTTGAGCTTTGTCTGATCAGTGGTGTCGTGTACAGTCTTATTTCTGCAGCTCTTGTGAGATTTGCAGCTGCAGCCCATAAGAATGTCAACGAGCAAGGAATGGCCATCAAGTTCAGAAGCAAAGCTGCCACCGTACACCGCATTGCGCAATGCCGACAGAGGTTGGCACCATGTGCACCTAGTTTGCCTTGAACATGCTGCACTGCATTGCAAACGCACACGCACACGCCCCGGGGTCTAGGAATGCTTTCAAGCTTAGTGCGTTAGCACATGTATGAGCTAAACTGCATCATCACATGTATGAGCTAAAAATGTCGATACTACATTACATGGTCAGGCACATCGCACCCGTTGACAGCTGACCCATGAAACTGGGTGGCCCTCGAAATTGACGAACAACATTGACCGCAGCTGTTCATTTTGAGGAACATTGACCGCAGCTTCAACTTAGTAGTGCTTAGGTAATCAAATGCTCATGTATGTGCACAGCACGTGGGTGTCCAAGTCGGAGCCCAGGAGCTGTGCCAGGTCTCAGCATGCAGTGCGCTGTCGCAAACCTAACAAAGCTTCGTTGACGTGTTCGCGAATCAGTTTGTGTGATAATGATGCCCAGCTGCAACGGATAGACAGTGGCCAGACAAGATGCAGGTCGGGGACAGCATGTTGTCTTTGCAAGCGCAGTACGTGGACGGCAGTCTGCCTGAGCAAAGCTCATGGGAAGTCTTTGCAGATGATTTCGAATCTTTTCTGGAGGCTAACTTTCAAGAAGACACAATGCAGCCCGTCGCCCAGGAGCAGCCGATCACTCGTTGTGTTCCCACTGCCAAGCGCTCCGTGCGGACACGCAAAGTAGATGTTGTGCCCGTTCCACGCCCGCGGCCATTGACGCGAGAGCAGCGCAAGAGGTTGCACAACCGGGCTTCGCAGCGGCAGTGGAGGGAGCGTCAAAAGGTCTGCACTCTGCACGCGCACGTACAGGTTTTGGCTTCACGCTGACTCGCAGAGCCGTCGAGCATGAAGGCTTTCATAGACCCAACCAGCATAAATGCTTTGAATTGACGACAACGGTTTCGCCTGCGTGCTGTATCTCAGCTGTTGGCGTGAACCTCACTTCCAACTTCCTACTACTGTTACTTGCAGACGCGTGCAGAGGATCTGGAAGCTCAAGTTGAAGCTACAACAGCTCAGCTCAAGCAGCTCAAAACAAAACAGCAACAGCTTGAAGCAAGGAATGCCCTGCTTGAGATTGGCAACTCTGATGAGAAAGCTCAGCATATCTACTCACTGGTGAGATATTATGCTTTCTTCAGCCAGGGCAATCATAGCTGTTTGCATTCCTGGCTGCAAACACCTGTATGTGATTGTTGTCTAATGTGCTACATGGACCTTGGCACCAGCCACATGCAAGACTGTGAGCTCAGCTGTGCTCAGGGCACAATAGCTAGTAAACGCCAGAAGCTCTGACAGCAATGTGTGCAGTGTTACACCCACATGGATCTATAAGCTCAGCTCTTCCCCAGGCAGAAGCTCCCCTATTAGCTGGTGATACTATTTACAACATCAGTTGTGAACATAGTAACAGAATCTGGCATAGGTGATACTGACATGGCCCGCTGCAGGGCAATGTGGACCTGACTGATCTCATGAGGGATGACACGCAACAGACACTCACTCTCACAGTCATGGAGGGCCCACCCCAAGTCAAGACCAGGCAGGATGTCAGCAACATGTCCCTTGATGAGTTTGCCATGCTCACAGCGGTAGGCTTTCAAACTCTTGGCTTGTCAACTGAGTTGTTTCCACAGACAAGCCCCAATGTGCCTCACCCTTGGGCTTTTCTTAGATCAACACAAAAGGCATAGTCTTTCCTTGCTTGTCTTGGGTCAGTTGTCTCAGTTTGTGATGCAATGCTGCCTGTTGTCAATCAGTGTAATCATGCTGGTGACTTAAAAGTTGGGACACTCATGACTGTGACTGGAGATCTCTTTAGATCATTTGCCATCTGTTTGTTTGAGTGCAGAACTGGCTGCGCCTCATGACCACTGCTGCAGTGCATTTGCAGTGCAACAGCCAGAAACAGCTGTGAGGCATGTTCATGTTGACAGAGCATGCAGAGTCAAACACATGCTCGCATCCAGTGCATGCCTAGCTGCTCAAGGCTGTTGAGCATTTATAGGCCTGCACACATGCCAGTGCAGCAGCATATGCAGTGACGCTGCATTGCCTGTACAGACATTCTGCTCTTGCCATCTAACCATCAAGCTGGCAGCAATAGCAGACATCCACTGTTCTGTAAACACCTTCTGTAGCACACAAAGCCATCTTACACTATATTTTGATCTTTGATGATTTTGAGTTTTGATCATAGTCACTGTGACTGCACTACACACTTCAGGTTGAACTACGCGTGCAGGCGTATGCTCGCAAGCTGGGCGACTGTCTCGCTGAGCTCATAAAACCCGCCGTTTCCTCAAGCAAACAAGCCATCAAAAGCAGGGCTGCTGCCAACAGCCCTGCCCTTGATCAGCTGCGTCAGTGGACCCAGGAATGCAGCTCTCTCAGAGTGTTCCTTGTGGTTGGCAACCCCAAGAACTTCATGGCTTACATCTCTGATAGGCTTGATGGGAAGCCTGGCTTGAGGACATGCGAGCTGGGGACTGAATGGTACCATGACCTACTGGTGAGGGGCTGTCTGCTTCACCTTGTATTACTTGTCAGCTTTGATCATGAACTTTTGCACCTGCACCACCAGACTTACTGACGAACTACAGGAGCTGGTGGCTCAAATGCATTGAGCGCGCTGTTGGAGTATGCAGTGTGACTGCCTGCTGACTACTGCAATTCTTAAGCATGGCTGAGCTGTGTGGTGTGCTGTGCATTCGCTGTTTCCACCTGCTTGGCAGCAATGGCAGTATGAATGTTTTGGGCTTGCTCACTGCATCTTTTGACAATGCAGCAGAGTGCGTTTTTCACATTGTGAAGGAGTCTGTAAAGTGACTGTTCTGTGACTACAGCAAACTGTGCATGATTTAGCGTCATGTTGTGCTGCGCTAGCTTTCTTGAGCTGCATCCTTTTTTGGTTACCAGCAGCATCAGGTGCTTTATCAATCTACATTTTCTGTCTCTGCAAACCATCAGGGGAGTCAACAGATGATGACTGGGAAATCAAAGCTCTACGTGTTCAAGGGCGTTTGTATTTGTTGCTTTCTGAGTCATATGCTCCACCCCATGTGTGGTGGCAAAGGCACCACAATGTAGCAACTGTCTGCCACTTGCTTAGCTCGTCTGCGTTTCTCAGGCAGCGACGCATTGCCCTGAAGCGCACTGCAACACCAGCAGCAATCCTTACACTGTCTTTTGTCACAATGAGGCAGACAACCCACAAGCTTGAACTCCAACCAAGCATGTTCTTGCACGACCTGCAGGCAGCGATGCAGTTCACTGAGGCACAGCAACAGGACTTGATGCTGCTGCGGCGCCTGTTCTATGGCAAGCTGGGAGTGCTGGCTAGGGAACGCAAGGAGTGCCTGAAGCGGATGCCCTTTGGGGCAGCAGCAACGGGGCATGAAGTCAACGGCCGCCTAGCAGAGGTGGTTACCATTGCGCAGGAGCTGCATGACATCACAGCTGCAGAGTTCCAGACAAAGCTGCAGTTCACGTCAGCCTACCGTCGTGGGGTGAGAACCTTCCTGGCTGCAAACCTGGACTACCTTTCAAGCTTGAAGGGGATGTGAATTTCACCCCTCCATGCTTTGCCTCCCCTGCTGTTTGTCTTGTACCAGATTATCTGCTTTGCATGGAGACTTTGTCAAAGAAAAAGGTCTTCACCACTTGCCTGGTCTCGCATGGTCTTAAGCTGGTCCTGACAGTGACACCTGGCGCATTCCAAAACGTCCTTCTGATTTGCAAATCAGATTTCTTTTCTGGAGGATTCAACAGGCTTGGGAGAAGTCCAAAGCAACATGCAACGCTTGAAAGTACAGTGATGTCTGAGACACCCTGTGTGCCTGATGTGCTGCTCATGCAGTACCAATCCGCATGCAGCAGGTCTTGCACTGCTGTTGCATGCACCTGCCATTGGTTTGTTGGTGCTGGGCAACGCCACCTGAGCTGTTGATTTCTTGACTATCTCACTTGCTGGCTACTTAAACCCACCAAAAAAGCATGCCATACAACTCATACATGTTCACGTTGTCTCGCGCAGATCTACACACTGACTCAGCAAGCCATGAGCATGGTCAAAGCTTTTCCCTATGTGGCAGAAAAGCCACAAATCTTTGACATGCTGGCAGCAGAAAGGGGTGAGCTGTCAGCAAGGGAGCTAATGCAGCCTGCAGGACTGGACAACATTGAGCACAATGCCAAATGGCAACAGATTGTGCAGTATCTGGCCACAGTCACTGCAGACAACCTTGATCTGCATGTACCAATTGTCATTGCTTCCTCATGAGCGCATACCCTGTTCCCCTTTTGTTGCATAACTACAGTACCTCCTTTCAGAATGTTTGACAATCAGAAGAGCATTGACACAGCTTCACAGCTTTTTGCACAGAGGCAATTTGGTGTTTTCACGTGTGTTTTATGTTTTGGGTTTTGTGCTAGTCTGTGAATGATATGGGTATTTGAGCGTGCATTGTACAATGATAGCTGATAGCTACAATGATCCACGCGTGGTATGCGTGCATGTATGTGTTGACTTGTCTAGTGAGTGATATGAACTGCTGGCAGTATTGTGGCAGAAGCCACAATGGGTTTGAGGTCTTGCTGTTTCGAGAGAGATTACAGTCATTGCATTATGCTTAATGAGACCAAGACAGAATGTAGAAACGGACGGTTCAAGCGTTTACGCAGCACGGAGTAGCGGATCGCGCGGAACGTTCAGACTCTGAACTTCAGAGTTCCTGTGATCGTCGATGTCGAGCAGATCAGCACAGCAATGGATGCCGAAAACGACATGTACAGCTTGACGCCTTGGCCAGTCCAGGGCGCGGACTGCAGTCACTCCGCTCTGAGCTCATGTAACAGCTTGTCAGGCGATTTTCAGTCATTCTTAGAGAACCAGTTTCAAGACGATGAGGTCGCGTCAGTCGAGCCAGCTACGAGTCTTGCTCTCGCTTCCAATACATCCGGCAGGCCACCCCGACCAGATCTTCCTGCCGGAGCAGTCGCACGAGCAGTTCGTCGAAAGTTGCGCAACAGAGTGTCACAACGACAATGGAGGACGCGCCAAAAGGTCAGCAGCATATATAATTTGCATGTCAGCCTGGCCGAACTCAGCGCAATCGTCCAAGCTAGACTTACAGAGGCTGTGTATGGCATGTGCAAGTCAATGCCCAGTCACTGTTATGCCCTGCAGACCCGGGCAGACAATTTGGAAGCTCAAATCGAAGCTAAAACAGAGCAGTTCGAGGTCTTGCAAGCACGCCAACGGCAGCTTGAAGCACAGAATGCCATGCTGGAGGACGCCATTCCACAGGCGTCTGACACTGATGCGCAACACATATACACACTGGTGGGGTAGCATGGCTTGTTCACACAGCATGCTTCTACCTATTGTGGCACCTATGCTTGCTTTGCAGAAAACACGCTTCATGCTCTTGTATGTTGGCCAGCTTGCATGCAACAGCTTGAATGCAGTAAATCAAATGCAACAGCAACATGCATTGGCACTCAGCCCTTCATTTGTTGTGTCATGGTGAATACGCCAATGATGCTGATGATTTCAGCACACATGACAGATCAGATTGCATTGCAATCCATCAGCAGTGCTGCCCAGAACAGCATGAACTCAGCTTGTATGCTTATGTACTCATGCATGATCATTTGGTCATGATCTGTGCACTCTGCATCAAGCATACACTCAGACTTGCTCAGCTGCATTGCTGAGAAGACAAAGGTATAGTTGCTTCATTTGGCACACACAAGAACATATCAACAGACATACCAAATCAGGCATGATGACCATCAACCTGGTATCTGTGCTGTGGCCTGCTGCAGGGCAATGTGGACCTGACCGACCTGCAAAGAAGTGACACCCAACAGACCCTCACTATCACAGTGCTAGGTGGTTTACCCCAAGTGAAGGCAAGACAGGATGTCAGCAACATGTCATTTGCTGAGTTTGCCATGCTTACAGCGGTAAGCATCTGACATCGCAAAGAATGTGCTGGTCAAAATCAGATCAAGCAGAGTTTTGTGTCAGAAGGAACAGTCAAAAGCTGGTCGATCGTCTGCAAGAGGCTGTTATTGACCTTGATGTTGCCAGATTCATAGCGGTTCTTACTTGCATTCCTAAATAGTTTGGATTCAATGCTGCATGCGCCAACTCAAGACTGGCCTGCCTATCAGCCTTGCTGCACAGGTACTGCCTGTATAAGAATGCACCTGATCATCAGCAAGATTCAAGGCGTTGATGGGTCAACTGTTGTTGCTCATGTGCTATGATGCTTTGCAGAAACGCCAGCTTATTTTGAATTGTCTTGCATTGGCCTATTCCTGCCGTTTCACATCCAGACTTGCCATTCTGTTGCAGGCTTACGCCCGGAAGCTAGCAAGCTGCTTTGTTGAGCTTACTAAGACTGAGTCACCTTCTAGCGCCCCTGCCCAAATCACAAGGGCTGCCACCAACAGCCCTGCTTTGGTCTGTGGAGCTGCTGCCAACAGCCCTGCCAGGGCTGCTCTTCACAGCCCTGCCCTTGAGAGACTCCGCATGTGGACACAAGAGTGCAGCTCTCTTCGAGCTTTCCTGGCTGTTGCAAACATCAAGAAGTACTTGGCTTTCATCTCACACAGGCTTGATGGGAGGCCAGGCTTGAAGACATGTGACCTGGAGGACAAATGGAACCATGACATGCTGGTATGCTTTGACTCGCAACATGCTGCATTGACTGCTGCATCAACTGCTGCATTGACTGCTGCACCAACTGCTGCATTGACTGCTGCATTGATTGCTGCATTGACTGCTGCATTGACTGCTGCATTGACTGCTGTATTGACTGCGGCATTGACTGCTGCATTGACTGCTGCATTGACTGCATTGACTGCTGTATTGACTGCGGCATGATGGATGCCTGGAGCACCGAGCAAAGAACAGAAACATGGCATGCAAAATTGGGCTTCACTTAGTTTTTGACCTTGATACGCTTGATACGCTTGGTACGCTTGATACCACAACAACCCTCAGTGACTCCAGCATTGTTGTGCACGATTTGGTGCTTCACTCAGCCATCTGGGCCAGCTGTGCCTGCAGCGGCCTTGTGCATCTGCAACTAATTGGTACGTTGTAAATCATAGTGTGCACCAATTAGTTGCAGATGCACTACTAATCTGTGAGCTGCAACAAACCTGCATCAACACAACAGCATGGCCACCACTGCAGCCATTTGTCACTGCCAAATTCATAGACCTGTATACTGTCACGACGCTACAGCATTGACATGCCACAGCTTTGCTTGTTGGAGTGCAGGTAGCGATGCAGTTCACTGAGGCACAGCAACAGGACTTGATGCTGCTGCGGCGCCTGTTCTATGGCAAGCTGGGAGTGCTGACTAGACAGCGCAGGGATTGCCTGCTGCGCATGCCTTATGCAGCAGCAGCAACAGAACATGAAGTGAGTGATCGGCTATCAGAGGTGGTCACTGTTGCTCAGGAGCTGGTTGACATCACAGCTACAGAGAGACAGACGAGATTGCAATTCACATCAGCTTATCGCAGAGGGGTAAAGCTTTGCTGTGCATGTGCTTGCCTTCCTGTGTTTTACGGCAAACTCCCACGATGCGCATTAGATGCCCCTTAGCTCATTGTACCCTGCTACATCTTGCTCCTTCACACATGTGTCGACTGTTTCTCACTGCTTGCTTGAGAACACTGTGCATCTGACTTGGCATAGCTTGCATACCCATTTTGAGCATGCTTCTTCTGACAGCAACAAGTTCTTATAAATGCTGTCAGTCATGACTGGAATAATGGATGTGTACTTGTTGAGACAATTGCAAAACAAGAGCACTGTCGCCATGAGGTCATTTGATCATCTTTGTGAGATGTTTGGCCAGTCTTCTTCTTTGTTCAGGTGCATGTCGAACTGTCATCCACAAGTGCTGAACCTTTCATCTTGTCTAACGTCTCAGTATTTGTCTGTCAACTCCCTCATGAGTTCAAAGACAAGAATTGCTTGCGCAGGTCTATACACTGACTCAGCAAGCCATGAGCATAGTGACAGCTTTTCCCTACGTGGCAGAGAACCCATACATGTTTGACATACTGGCAGCAGAAAGGGGTGAGCTGTCAGCAAGAGATCTGATGAAACCTGCAGGACTGGACAGCATTGGACACAATGCCAGATGGCAACAGATTGTCAGATACCTGGGCACAATTAGGGCAGAGGATGCTGAAGTGCATGTACCAATTGTAGGTGCTCAAGTTTGATGGCAATTTTGATTTGATTACGTTTTCTCCCCACGCTGTTCTGTTTCATTGGCATTGGGGACTGTGATGTGGCTTCATCAGATTAGTCATCAATATTTGTTTTTGGTACGTTACAGAGCTTGGTTTGTAGAGTATCAGCTGAATGTTGCCAAGGTTTTCATAGATGCGGTCGTCTTTCTTTTGCCAGATACCCTTGGATTTTTTGTGTGGTGGTATCATGATTGGCTGTGCATGATTTGCAGTACTGTACAAACATTTTCCAGTATAGACATTGCAAAGAGATGACGAGAGTAGAACTGTGTATTTTAGTCTGCATTTTCTGGAAGCATTTCAGCCCTCACGCAAAGATTCAGCTTTCGTGAGTCGCATTGTTCTGCAGGGCGCAAAGCTTGAGGTTATTGTTCTGCATGCATGCATATGCCCAGTCAAATGACAGCAAAGAATTCAACATGCCTAAAAGTGTTGCGTGTAAATCTTCAGGGTGATGTTGTACCTTACCAGTGTCAATTGATGACCCCGGTATAATGTGCGGCCTGGTAATACTTTGAACAACCAGTAATCTGTCTTTCTGCAGCACAGCTGCTCGCATTTCAGCCATTTGGGATGTGCAACAGCGCATTTTTATATTTGCTGGGGTCACCCCTGCAACCGGGTCATTTAGCCACGCCTTTTGCCGGCACAAGCCGCTTGTGGTGAATAACGTCATGCATTTTGGTATGTGTGAAGTCCTGCGAACTGGAATCTGGTAAGTCTGTCTGTGTGTGTGCGTGCGTGCGTGCGTGCAAGTCGTATGTTTGGAGCAGATACAGGCAGGGTGCAGGTATAGCTTCTGTATGTGGAAGTGTTTGTGCGCATGATAGCACAACGGCCTTATGGAGCTGGCGAAAGTTCAGCCTTGATCGCACACCGAGCTCTGTTCTACCGAAAGGTGTGGTGGTAACGCAAGAAAACTGTCTGACGAAGATCATATGGTCACCTCCGATGAGGAGGCAGACGAGGAGGAAGACGAAGATGAGGAGCACGGCTTCGATATGGCAAACTTCATGTTTGGCAATGTCGATAGCGAGGGACAGCTGGAAGCAGACTTTCTTGACGAGGTGTGACTCGAATCCTGCACGCCGGTTGCTCTACCAGGGGATTGATAGCTCTGACAGCACAGCAGTCAAGCAACACACTGACACCATCTGTAGGATGCTAAGCAAAGCCTGGCGGGTCTTCAAGAGGCACAAGCAGGCTTGGATGTCTCTGTAAGCAAATCTTAACTTCATATGCTGGCGTTCTTGTACAAGCTCTGCTCCTGCAGTTGTGTCAATTTTTGGCCTGCGCCTCAGTACCACCCTGCGTGCAGAGTCTGGCTGAATCTGGCCCAACAAACAGCACTGCAGCAAACAGTGACAAAGCATCAAGGCCAGCTGCAACCAAGGTCCCGCAGTCTGCAGTTGAAAAGATTGGTGAGTCAGACATCACTGAGGAGGACGTCTGGCTGAACGAGACTCCTTCAGCTCCTTCACAAGCGCCTGCAACCTCAGCTGCTGCGGCTAGTTTTGCTCCAGCCAGCCATGCTACATTGGGCCAGCCTGCTTTCCAAGATGAAGTTGATTACGACATGGACGAGGAAACAGCAGCACCAGCACCCACAGCTGACGTCAAGCAGATGTCCTTCCCAATCACAGCAGCACCAGGAGGTTTCACTCAAGCTGTGCCGGCACATCTCGCAGATGCAGTCTCGGCACCAGCCTATCCCACTGTTGGTATGCAGCCCGTATTGGCTTCTGCACCAGCAATGCCTCCTGCAGTTGCTCCCATACCTTTGGCACCAGCAGCCGCTCTAGCTAGGGACCATGCTGCAGGCCAGCCTGCTCAAAACTTGCCCAAAAAGCCAACGACACTGCAGCAGCAGGTATCACACCAGTACATGTTTGCATCATGGTGCAATCTTTCCTTGCATGCACATCTTTGTCAGCCATGCACTTGGATGCTGTGTCTCAGTCACAATGTGCGTCACATAAGCGTGTGCCATTGAATAAGCGTTGCAGTTGTACGCTGATGGACTGCCCTAAAATCACATGCATATAGCGCACACGTTCACTTGACTCTGAACAGCAAGGGTACACATCATTTGTGGTTGATGTGTGCCACTTCATGCAAGCAAGGCCTCTGTGTGTAGGCCGCTATGCTAAAGCATCTTGTTGCATTGACGTCTGATGCTGTGTGCAGATTGAGATGGCTCAAGCAGCAGGGGTGGACTTGCCTTTTGTGACTGGCTCAGATGGTCGGCCTCTACTGCAGTACTCAAGGCTGCTTCCCAAAGGCAACCCCATCCCCCCCTCCCAGGAGGAAGAGAAGGAAGAGGATAGCAGGAAACTGTCTGAGACCAGTGCTAAGCTGCGTGTTGAGCGTCTAAACATTCTGAAAGCGCAAACAGCAGCCACGGCATCAGCAGCTACTTCAGCAGCAGCTGCATCGGCAACTGCATCAGCAGCTGCTGCCCAGACTGATGAGGGTGACGAAGAGGGGTTCATGCATGCTGCAGCTCTGGCCAAGCTGCCAGACCATTTGATACGATCAGAGAGCCAGGAGTCAGACTCAGATGTGATCACGGACAGACCTGATGAAGATGAGCTGCAGCCGGCAGAGTCAGAGGCGAGGTTGCACCAGGATCCAAAAAGGCTTCAAGCTTTTGTCAGGTATATGTAGATAAGTGTGGTGTGTGATTGTATAGCTGGGGATCACGTCGTGCTGAAGACGCCTTGTCAAAAGCATGTGTGGTTTGGTCGCATATAGCACAAGAGGATGCTTAGAATCTAGCAAATCGTGGCATGCATCCATTTTGCAAAGTCAATTTTATGGTGGCCTGTGGTCTGCTGAGTAATTACAAATCAGGCGCAGTACACTGTACTGTTGCTTACATGCAACAGAAGCACGTGTTTGCACCGTAACCTGACATGTAGTGCTGCATAGTGCAGGATAGGAATAAGAAGGCAAAAATTCAGATCGGAATATGAATTCAAGTCAGTATGACATGCATCACCAGTGTCTCTGGTGCAAAAGAAAGCGTGTAGTTGGTTGTGATCTCTGATGACATGCAGCTGGCATTTGCTGCACAACAGCCTGAAATAGCACAACGGCATCAGGGTATCAGAGCAACTGGCATGTGCTGCAGGCCAAAGAAGCACAAGGGCATCAAGCCTATATCCTGGGGTCTACCCCTCTGTCAGGACCCCGGGCTGGCAGGCCTTGCTGCCATTCCAGATGCAGATCTGGACTCAATCCACGTGATCCAGTGGGAGCGCTACATCATCTGGGATGATGCAGATGATCTCGATGAGTCATCTGTGAAGTTGAGGGATGATGCTCAGAATGGTGCCGCCACAGGCATAGAAGAAGATGAGTGGGATGACCTGGACAGGGCGTTGGAGATGGGCAATGACTCACCCAGGGCAAAGCACAGCAGGCACCAGTTGCCCATGCCGACATTGGAGCCCCTGCCTCAAAAACCTGCAAAGGGTATTTCACATCCCATGTTTGTGTGACTTTAGCCACTGAGGCCATTGCATATGCTTCAGAAATTGACTGCGTCTGCGCTTGCATGACTCAAATGCGGAAGTCACAGCTTGACTTACTGTTTGGCATACCTCACAGCTGCTCATGCTACACTTTTAGCAATCCTGTTGGCAAGATGTTGAGTCATCATGCATGTGAAACTGCAGGCTCACATGTGCCAGTCACAACCACCATACATCCACAAATGCTGCGCCTAGATGAGCTGGCTGTCAGTGACCAGCAGCAGTCAGCAGAGGCCCCAGGCCCTGCTGCTGCTGCTGGTCACTCAAAGGCAGACACCCCTACCCAAAAGGCAAAGCTGGTCCCTTTCAACCCCCAACTGAAGGCAGATGCTTGGCTGCTGCAAATGGACATGAAGGGGGCTGAGGGGCCCCCACCCGTGCAGCCCCCTCCAGCGCTGCTGCTGGACCTGAACGACCCCAACATGACCTTTGAGGTGTTGAGGGGGACTGAAGTTGAAGAGTTTGCAAGCGCTGCTGCCACCATACTCCCTGCCATGCCAAAGGTACTCTCACTGTTGGCACATACAGTGAATGATTTACTTGATTTGAACAGTTTTTCTAATGAATGAATTACTTAAAACAAATTTTCTAATTCATTTACAATTGTTGTCTTTAGGACTCATCAGGGGAGTCAACAGGCAATAACTGGCAATACAGATTGCAGGCCACATAAACAGCTTTGGTCGCATTGGTTTCATCTGTCCTGTTTGTCATTGTGGTCCGATGGCTTGCTGAATGTCCTTGGCTGGGCAATGTGTCATGCGATGTGCCATGCGATGTGTCATGCAATGTGTCATGCGATGTGCCCAATGATCTATCATGTCTGCATCCCGTGATGGTGGTCCCTGTCACTGCTGCTCATATGATAAGCTGCCTCAAGTTTGGACAGAGCAACAGACGCTGCTGTTGCAAGCATGCGGTGGTATGCTGTGACTATTGACCATCAGATGCTGAACGTTGAGATCCAGTGCTCAACAATCGAAGTCTGCTGCTCTTGACATGCAAGGAGTGCCTGTTCAGCTGCAGCAGATATGGCCGTAAATGATTGCACACTCAGGCATGTATATGGCTATCTTGCTTGCGAGACACGATGCCTGATTGCCAAGCCAGCTAAATATATACTTACTAGACCTACCTACAGCTATATATACTTACTATACCTACCTAGTATATATATATATACTTACATACTTTTATATATATGCTGGCTCACACCCACAGGTGCAACCAGACATGGTCAATCTGATTGTGCACTCCAGCGCCTTATGTGTACTTATATACATTTGTATAAATGCTGGCTCACATCCACAGGTGCAACCAGACATGGTCAACCTGATTGTGCACTCGAGCGCCGGCGCTGTCATGGCACGCTTCAACATCTCCAAGGATTCAGTCTACTTCCCTGCCGGCAAGCGCAAGGGCGACAAGCCAGGCGCCGTGTCTCGCCTGCATACCACCCAGGCCTCCAACATGACCACTATCCCCCTCATCTACCCCACCCGCCCCGAGATGTTCCACCGCCCCCTGGGCCTGTGGAACCCCCTGGTCAGCAAGAAGCTGCACGTCAAGAACCAGAACAAACTGCAAAGTGGGTGGTGCCCTTTTTTGCATCAAAAATACAAATAAAAAACCAAAAAATAGTATTACAAACGAACAAACGTGTGGTCTGCTCCTGTGTCTGTCTGTCTGCTGTGATGAGTTTCCCTTCTGCACGGTGCTGCCTGCCCTCAAACTTGTGTATGATGATGCACACTCTCTCCAATGGCAAGCGCTGCCGCTGCTGACAGTGCAACGTCCCTGTCTGCCTGCTGCATTGGCATGCTGTCACTGACTTGCACTTGCAAGCAGGATGCATGTATCATGCCTTGCTGGACTCACAGTTGTGCATGTGTTTATTTGCTTGTTCCTCCATTTCTGTGTTGACCCTCACATCCAGCCATTTGTTGGTTTGCTCATCATTCATGCATTTATTTACTCTTGCAGCAGTAAGTTCCTTGTTCCCTGGGAGTCAGGTATGAGTAGCACCTTGTACATGATCCTCTTGTAGCAGTCAGTGTACCATGCTGCTCATGTCAATTACAAAACGTCTATGTTAAATCAGAAACGTCCCATCTACAGTGTAAATCTACATTCAGAAATGCCTGAGGCCAGTAATGCGCGTTCCTTCATTGTGGCAATACTTTAATTTTGCTTAGTGCTGCCGTGGCTGATGCAGTTGATGAGATGTTGGTGAAAATTAGCAGCTTGGTAGGGGGTAACCCCAACTGGCACACTGGGGAGCCCCTCACCATCTCCTTCAAGAAGGTGTCTGCTGCAGAGACTGTGCGAGCCCTCTGGGACAAGGTGAGCACGACGTCAATATGGTCCTATGCAAACAGCTCTCTGGGACATGGTCAGCACAATGTTAATATGATCATGTCCTGTGCAAACAGTCCTCTGGGGCAAGGTCAGCACAATATCACTATGGTTATGCCCAATGCAAACAGCCCTCCCTGAACATTGATGCTCAGGCAGGCTGGCAAGTCGTCTTGCTCTGATGCCTTCTCATTTCAGGGCTTGATCTGATGGCAGACATGATGTCATTCTCAGCAGCACCAGCAACTGCTGTTTCCAGAGATACGGGCTCAATCACCACGGAGAGCCATCAGCTTGTCACAGGCTTTTGCAGCATACAACCTGACGCTAAACACACATTGTCACGCATTGGGACAGTCATTGGGTTGCAAAAGCATCTAGCCCAAAAACAGCATGGCAACAGATCGTGGCTTGTCTCATTTTGGGGGCCGGGGGGCGAAGATCGCCTTTTGCCTGGTGTGCAAGGCATTCATCTTAATTGCCGGCGTGAATATATATTCCTGCCAAGGCCAAGGCCCTACCATATGAGGGGCCCTTGGCTCTTGTGACCCTGGCTTGTCATGCACACCACCACTTTCTCACCAAAAATCGTGATGCTCTGCAGGCAAAACAGGATAAGTTTAAGGGAGCTGTTCTAACAGACAGCGCTGGCAACCCCATAGAGGAGCAGCACCCACTCCTGGTGGATCGTAGAAACCCAATGCAGCCTTTGGACCTGGACGCCTCCCTTCACGACTCTGTTCTGAAGGAGCCCGTGTTGGAGTTTGCTGCCATCTTCAGCAGCATCAAGCTGCTGCCCACAGCTGTGGCCAATGCCGTCCCCAGCCAAACTTCCGGGGCTGCTCTTGCCCCACCTGCTGCTTTCCAGGTCAGCATTGCATGACTCATCTGTGCTCACTGGCAACCCAGCGTAACACAAGCCAGCTTAACTTCTCATGGCAAAATGATTGGCTTCGCAATGTTTGTGCCCCTGTCATGCGTTTGCCTGTTGCTCTACAAGATGCAGCTGCATGCACAGTGACAGCGACTTTCCCAGAATGCAACAGGCAGTTGGCATGTGAACTCAATCAATCCAAGTTTCACAGCAGTTGCCACCACATACAAAAATGGTCACAGGCCCACGTGTCTGTTGATCTGCAAGCTGTCCCAGGAGAGCCTAGTTACATGCAAATGCGATGTGACACCTGTTGGCTTGATGCTGTCATTGAGACTTGCGACAGTTGCAGTACTGCATTGAGGCTCTCAACAAGTGAAATGCTATCTTGTCAGGGTGCCCAATGTCCACCTTACCAAGCAATCAGCACCAGGCCGCACATGCAGCCAGGAGCTCACGTTATCATCCATGCGGCTGTTTCCTGTTTGGCTGCATGATCTGAATCTGCCGTATGCCATGTGACTGCAGAAACGCAAGGATCTGAGTGCAACCGAAGGCCATGTGCTGCTGCTGGAGTACTTTGAGGAGTTCCCTCTCATGCTGAGTCATCCAGGTTCGACAAACATGCCTTTGCATGTGTGCTGTTCCATATGTCATGTTGCATGGTGTATACTATCTTGTCGTGTCTTACTGCTGTCCACCCCCTTGACTTGCCTCACCAACATGCTAGTCAAAGCAGTAGCAAGACATTGCAGAATCAGTGGCAGATCCATTTCAGGCCCCATATGCACAAGAAAGAAGTGCAGCTGCATCTTGTCCTGCTGGTCATGAGACCTTGTGCATGACCCAGCTTGCTACACTTGATCAACACTAACATCAATACCCTGCTGACTGCTGCTGCTGCCGCTGCTGTCTGCTGTGAGACTTGCAGATGGTTGTGCTGCTTCTTTGGATCTCAAGAAACTGAAAGCTCCGCCCACCTCTGGCTCAACATGTGACGCACCGAGAAAGTAGAGTTGTAGGACGGAAGTAGGCAATTGCAGCAATTATGACTGAGCCTGCTGTGTGTCACAGGCATGGGAGCCAAGCTCACAACCTACTACCGCAGAGCTTCTGCTACAGACAACAACCACCAGCGCCTCTTGAAAGGTAGCTGAATATGTTGACAACCTGCATGGTTGCTTGCCTCACTGGTGATAAGACCAGGGTGTTGGCTGCATCATGCTGAAGCAACTGCAAACATATGTCATGTGTGTATGTGAATCATGCTGCAGTGTGCATGTGAGCATCATGTAAATTGTGTCAATACTAGCTTGTGCAAGAGCTGATGAGCGTGGCAGCAGCTGCAAGCACGTTTGCAACCTGGTCACCAGCGACTCTCACTGCTGAGACTGACTTTGCGTGCTGTACAAGCTGCATGCTTGGATGCCGCTACACCACATTCCTGGAGGTTTCTTGCTTACTATGTTGGCTTTTGCCACCCTATTTACCACCATGATGGAACACCCAACAGTTGTTACCACCCTTGTTACCATCTGAGTTACCACTCAACAGTTGTTACCACCCAGGTTGCCACCTATGCACCCTTGTGAAACACCCAACAGTTGTTACCACCCTTGTTACCATCTGAGTTACCACCCAACATTTGTTACCACCCAGCTTACCACCTATCTTACCACCTGACAGCTGTCACCTGCAGAGCACGACAAATGGCGAGTAGGCAACGTGGAGCCCTTGCAAACCCAGGAAGAGTCCCCTTTCATCGGCCAGCTAGACCCGGGCAAGCATCAGCTGGCCATTGAGACCGGCATGTACAGGGCGCCCGGTTTTGCCTACACCACCCCCCCTACAGACTTCCTGCTCATCAGGAACGCCACAGGGGCCATGTCCCTTCGGGAGCTGACTGGCTGCTTTGCTGTGGGGCAACAGGTGCCTGCTATGCGTGCACCTGTCCCAGGCAGCAGAGATGTCAGGTAAACCCACACATCAAGTGATCATTATCTCCTTCTCACCATAGTTGGCGACACAACTATACAAAATGGCAGGGCGACACAATCGTACAAACATGGCAGCATGTGTCCTCTGTGTACGTCAGCCATGTGGGACGACAGCAAGCTGGCAGGACTTGATGATGTGCCGCTATCCTCCAGCAAGCCTGCTGTGTTACACAGTCCATTCTGTGTCCCTCGTTCACTCACTCACTCACTCACTCACTCACTCACTCACTCACTCACTCACTCACTCACTCACTCACTCACTCACTCACTCACTCACTCACTCACTCACTCACTCACTCACTCACTCACTCACT
>JAABUP010005464.1_pt1 | contig 19294 bp, 13 predicted proteins | sample 5559201 | NCBI WGS metagenome assembly JAABUP01 (sample SAMN10711887, study PRJNA513373) | rock metagenome | isolation source: Antarctica rocks | place: Antarctica
AAATGATTGTACAAAGAATAGGGCCAAATGCAATCGCGATCATTCCTAGGGGGCGCCAGCGCTTTCCTCGGCCCATCCGTTGAGATTACCCCAGGTGCTGCCACCGAAGTTGCCGAAACCACTCATGCTGGCCTGCTGATGTCGATGACTCGGCTGATGGTGCTGCTGCTGACTTTGCTGCTGCGCCTGATGAATGCCGTTGGTGAGAGGCTCCTGGGTAAAGGCGGGTAAGCTCACGGCCCGAGAGTGTTGCTGGTTGCGTGCGTTCGATGGCGCCAGGAGTCCGCCTACGGTGGGAGCAGCAGTCGCAAGGCTGAAACCGTTGACACCTTGGCTGAGGCTGCTGCTGTGGCCTCCCTGCTGCTGTGGAGGGTCGAGCATACCATTAATGAAGACATCATTATTCGAGTTGCCATAGATCGCTGATTGTTGATTGGCAAGCACTTGCTGCTGTTGCTGTTGCAAAGTGGCAACAGAGTAAGGATCCGCGTGCTGCTGTTGAGTCTCATGTTCGTTCTCCTGGAGTGTCATCTGGTTGAGATACATGGTCAAGGGGTTACTGTTGCCGGCATTCAGTATCGTAGACGGTGTCTGCGAATGACTCACGTGGTGACCAAAATGAGGGCCATTCTGCTGATTCGGACCAGTAGATCCTGGGGCAGGTGAGAGAGCGGCTCGTGTGGGACTGACTGAAGAACCGTTGTGGCTCATAGATGGACGCAAGCTTCCGTTCATTGGTGACGGCGAGTCTATACCCTCCCGTCCATGCATGCCGAGTTGCTGCTGCGTATGCTGATTGCCTTGGTTATTCTGGCGCGGTTGATTCCCACAGCGGTCCTTGCCAAAGTTCACCTTGAAGCGTTGGTAATCTTCACGGCTCCGGATGGCCTCGATTGCTTTTATGGCATTGGATATGTTGGTGAAGTTGACGAATGCACAGCTCTTTTCACGCAGAGCATTGACCAATTCAATTTCGCCGTAATCTGAAAAGTCTTGGCGCAAACGCTCTTCAGTCCATGACTCGTCCAAATTTCCAATATAGACGTTACGAGAAGCACCTCCACTGACAGCGAGTGCAATAGCAGGAGGTAGAGCTCCAGAATGCTTGCCCCAACCGATCTTCAGTCGCCGATTGTGGATCATGAGGCCTTGAATATTGCTCAATGCATAGAATGACGCTGCTGATGTAGGATCGATGAACGTTACGAAGCATATGTGTTTATCAGGAATATAGCGGATGTGATGCAAAAGACCGCCACGAACGACATTGCAGATTTCTTCAATGGTTGTCTCAGGATGGATATTTCCAAGGTAGACAGTACGATTCCCAAGGTTATTCACTCCGCCTGCTTGGGTCGCCACGGCGGCAGCTGCGACCGACTGTTGGGCCAGTGCGTTCGAAATCAAGTCGCGATCCGCACCATTGAGCATGTGTGCGTATCCGGGGGCGATTCCCAAGTACTGAGCAGCATTCTGCTGCTGGGTCTTTGAGATGTACGCACATCTGTCCTTGCCATAATAAACGCGGCGAGGCGCCTGCCAGTTAGGTTCCTGAGGCAGTTGCGAGACGGCCTTTATGGCATTGCTGATTGAGAGGAAGTGAACGAAGCCAATCGCCTTTTCTCGCACAATTTTGACTGTATCGATGGGACCGAATTTGCCGAGGTCTTCTCGTAATTCTGCTTCACTCACGGTCTCTGGAAGATTGCCCAAATATACGTTGCGAGAAGCGCCTGATTGTTGTACTGCGACTGATACAGAAGTAGGGACCTGGGCTGGCTTCCCCCAGCCAACCTTGATATCCTGACCACGAATTGCAAGCTTCTTCAAGATAGCGTCCGAATGAAAGTGCGTGGCCGAGCTACCGTCAAGGAAAGAGATGAAAGCACAGTTCTTGTCTGGGAGCAACCTGACAGACTCAATCTGTCCGCTTCGCACGTGGCCGAGAATTTCTTCTGCTGAAGTTTCTGGGGGAATGTTGCCTAAATAGACGGTTCGGCTACCTGCATTGCCTACAGTCGGTGCCATGTGTATCTGAGCTGCTCCTCCAAAGCCTTGGTTTCCCACATTACCGAAAGAGCCCGTTGGTGACTGGGGTCCACTCAGGAACTGCTGAACTCCGTAACCTGTCGGTGATACCATGTTCTGGTACAGCTGAGGAGAGAAACCCGAATTTGGGTTACCCACAGGGCTGCCAATTTGTGGCTGATGGTTTTGTTGGTGGGCTGTAACGTTCTGTTGCTGAAACCCACCAAAATTGTTGAATTGTGGTGTCCCCGGCTGAAATGGACTGCCCAGGAGTAGCTGTGAAGGAAGAAGAGGAGTAAAATTCATATCCATAGCTGTCCCAGGCGCTGTCATGTCGCTTGCACTATGTTGAGTCGCTTGCCCGTAAGCAGCAGTATTAATTGACATGTTCTCACGTCGGGGATGTCTCTGTGCATAGCCTCCAACCGGATGCTGATTAGAGCTATATGCGCCGTGAGAAAAGCCAGTGTCGCCGTTACCACCATCGAACGGCTTGGAAGAGTTCTGGAAACGGCCAGCTTGCGAGGCGTTGTCCATGGAGGAATCTTGATGCTGCATTCCGAGCATATGTGGTGGCAGGACGAAGTTGTCCTGCTGAGTTGCAAGTACGGCAGCCGTGTTGGTGAATGTGGGCGTTCGGATACTAGAGTTCCGAACGTAGTGGGAATTTATTCGAAGACGAAAAAGCGGTTGGTGCTGCTACCAAGGGAGGAAATATGGTACAATAAGGGGGCAGCCTCGAGGGAGTGAAGATATCTATACCTGTCAGTGTCGATGCGGAGGCCAACTGTATATCTTGGGTGCGCTATCACTGATGATGTTGCAAGGAACCGTACCTATTACAAAACTAGCAAATACCTTGCTTCCTAAGTGGTATTAATGTTGAACATCCAGGTTGGGTCCAAGCTCTTTGAACGACCCAGCTCTTTCCCTTGATCAATGCCAGACTCGGATGATGTTGAGAGACAGTCGACAGTCGGTAGAAAGACCGGTTGCAGCTAATGTTGACGACCTGGAATGCCGGATGGGCGAGTAGTGTTGTACAAACAAAGAGACGACGAAGCTGTAAGTGTAAGCTATTAGAATTTAGAGAATATGCAGATGAGCACTGCTGGTATTAGAAGAGTGCGGCCGTGCAGCCGAAGAAAAGAATGTAGGAATGGCAGCAGGAGAGCTGGTGGAGATGGTGGAAGGAGCGTGTAGGGCAGCAAATTGGCTTCGCAAGATCCAAAAGAAACGTTGACGAAAATAGGGGCGCTAGGTCATCATCGATTCTCCCCAATCACGGTAGCCCTACGGGTGTAGCTTTCTTGGGAAATGAAATCACTCTTATGTTGCTCATGACTACATTTCCTCCATCGCCTTATTAGATGTACCATCACACGTATCGAAAGTACAAGGCCAAAGGAGAGACACACAATTTAGTTTCACCGGCAGTCTGTGGAGGCATGCAGGGGCATTTTGGTGCCTGACCGTGATCTACCGACGGATTTGATGCTTAATTTCGCAGCTGCTTGAAATAGCAGTGTTCAGCCACACCTTGCCTCATTGAGCCATTGCTCGTTTCCAAGAAAGATCTAGTTCTAGTGGATACGTTGTCAACAGTGCAGGATGTAAACGTCGCAAGAGAGTCGGAGCGTGTGTGCGACTGCGAAACAACAGCTTGTGCAACCACCAAGCATGCTGACCCTCTGAAGCATGACTTGTCATGACAGAACAAGGGACTTCGATTGACCCGACGGTGATAACCTCGTTAGACAAGCTCGACCCAACGCTTCTTCGGCCACACAAGTATTCCAGTCAAAGGGTACAAGCGGTTTGTCTTGGATCATGTGGCATGGGCGGAATGAAGGTCGTCAATTCGCCTCTCAAGGGACACCTAAGTATACCCAGTAGCTGGTTCGACTCAGTTCGTCGACACCATGGAGACCTCTCGAACAATAGATGGCAAAAACTAGGCCAAGTAACACCTCCAGCGCAGGGGCTTTTTGATGCAACTCTAAAGCGAAGATCATGTGCAATCATTTGGCTGAGAATCTTTGACCTTGAACGGCAGCTCCACCATTGGTAGTCATGCTCTTGTCCTGGCTCTTGCCACACATTGCGCAAGCTATTGATTGATGCCATTAGCAAAGCACTTCTTGTCCCTCTCGTGAATCAGCTCTACATACCATTTCCAGCTTTGTAGGCGCACTTGTGGCAATACTTGTGTCCCTGATCAACTTTGGTCTTGCAAGTAGTACAAGAGCTCGAGTATGCAGCGTATGGGTTCTTTGCACTCTTGCTGAGAAGTTTGCTCTACGTTGTTCAGTGACCACATGACTCCACAGCGCATCAGAGATGATTCACCTTGCTTATTCCAGTAGCGCCCAAGGTGGTTGAGGATTTGCTCTTATCACTGCTGGCGGACGAACCAAAGTATAGATCGCTTTTGCGCTTGACAGCTGGCGTTGCGAGCTCTGTCTTTTTCAGTGATTTTTGGCACTTGGCACAGACCATCCCGAATGGATTTATCTTCGAAAGCTGTCCTTGAGTCTCAAGGTTCCGTCGTCAAATGCCCTTTTATGTAGGTATATTGCCCTTGATTACCTGGACAATTTGATGCGGCTTGGTGTTCGGTACCTGAAATTACGAATCCCCGCTATTTCGGTTATACATCGGCCCGGGGGCTGGTCTAGGATGTTGAGGATCTGTAGGAACGCTGTCGCATTTTGTAATGCTTTTGCTTGATAGAGGCCAATGTGAAATTGTAGGCTATAAAATAACTTTAATCACATGGAACTGCTATGTCAAGTGTAATGTGGATGTGAGACCACCGTAATAATAGGTTGTGGCATTGCCCCGAAACTCGTAACTGCGGCTCTATTCAACTCGCAAACTAAGCCTACCCGTCACTTACGAAACACAACCATGCTCTACCAACTACGACGATTCCAAAGATACCCACATCAATGAGCAGCACACATGTATCGGGGTAGAGGGTATTTGATGGTCCAGCATTGTCGCATTCCTTTGCTCTGGCAGCGCGGAGGAGTGTTCGCTGGGAACGCTTACGTCGTAATACGACATGGCAGCTAGGCTGGCCGGGGGAGAAAGACCACCGAATCAAGGCGGCCCACTTCTAGATCTTGACGATTCGACTCCAATATATAACGATGGTAGACCTCCGCCCGTTAATGATGAAGAGCTCCTCCGCCAGTACAACATCGATAATTCCGAAAGACCCCAATCTCGCCCTTCGGTATCATACGATGAATTCGTCGGCGCACAGCAGTCAACGCATGGTCTGCCTGGAGGACCTGGAGCGCCGCGTACCGGACAGTCTCATCCCCCATATCTCAGCGTTGAGAATGGGCGGACCTACTCACAGACTTCCGACCTAAATCACTACCAACGGTATTCGGACATGGATGATCTCCCTGACGATGATCGGTCTATGCAGGGAGGCTATTACCATGCTGATGACACCGTGGAAAGAGGGCCGTCTCGTATGGTCAGTGGTAAAGGTCACCGAAATAGAAACAGTGTGCTCAGCATGGGTGGAGGATTCATGGGAAAAGCGAAAACCATGTTTGGTATGGGCCCAGAGTACTCGGAGATGGACATGCCGTTACGGGAGACTGCTCCGGGACAGCCAAGAATGAACAGCGACATGACGGACGAACAAGTCAAGAGACCAGAGCACAAGAAATTTGATGTTGATAACTTCAAGTTTGGGCTCCGGAGGGGCAAGCCCGATCCTTCAACAATGGGGCCAAGGATCATACATCTCAACAACCCGCCAGCAAATTCGCAGAATCGATATCTCGACAACCATGTGTCCACTGCGAAGTACAACATTGCCACGTTTCTACCCAAGTTCCTCTTTGAACAGTTCTCCAAATACGCCAATTTGTTCTTCTTGTTTACGGCAGCATTACAGCAGATACCGAACATTTCCCCAACCAACCGTTATACCACTATAGGACCGCTCATCATAGTTTTACTAGTGTCAGCTGGAAAAGAGCTCATCGAAGACTTCAAAAGGAAAAACTCAGACAAATCGTTGAATCACTCCAAGGCAAGAGTTCTCAAAGGTACGAACTTCGATAACGTCAGATGGGTGAACGTGAAAGTTGGAGACATTGTTAGGGTGGAGTCAGAAGAGCCATTTCCAGCCGACTTGGTACTGTTAGCAAGTTCAGAGCCCGAAGGATTGTGTTATATTGAGACAGCCAACCTTGATGGAGAAACGAATTTGAAAATCAAACAAGCTATCCCAGAGACCGCGAACCTTGTCAGCCCAACCGACCTTGGCAGACTGTCTGGCAGGGTCCGTTCCGAGCAGCCAAATAGCAGCTTGTATACTTACGAAGCCACTTTGACGATGAGCGCTGGTGGTGGTGAGAAGGAACTTCCCTTAGCACCAGACCAGCTGCTCTTGCGAGGAGCTACCCTGCGAAATACCCCCTGGATTCACGGCATTGTTGTGTTCACGGGGCATGAGACCAAGTTGATGCGTAATGCAACGGCGACCCCTATCAAGCGGACACATGTCGAGCGACTGGTCAACATACAGATTCTAATGCTCGTAGCTATATTAGTTGCTTTGAGCGTTGTGAGCTCTGTTGGTGATCTCATCGTTCGAGCGACAGGCCTGTCAAAGCTCGAGTACTTATACATCGAAGATAATGGTGTCGCAAAGCAATTCTTTTCCGACATATTCACCTATTGGGTACTGTACTCAAATCTTGTGCCAATCTCACTGTTTGTCACGATCGAAGTAGTCAAGTACTTTCAAGCTTTGCTCATCAACTCGGATCTTGATATGTACTACGATCGAACGGACACACCTGCGATTTGTCGAACTTCGTCCCTTGTCGAAGAGCTAGGCCAAATCGAATACATCTTCTCTGACAAGACTGGAACTCTTACTTGCAACATGATGGAGTTCCAACAATGTTCCATTGGAGGTATACAATATGCGGACGAAGCTCCAGAAGACCGGAGAGCCACTGAACAGAACCCCGTAGGAGTCTACAATTTCAAAAAGCTACGTGAGAACTCGCAAGAGCACCCAAGCAAGATGACCATTCAGCACTTTCTTGCGCTCTTGGCTACATGTCATACTGTAATTCCAGAACGACGGGATGAAAAACCAGGCGAAATAAAGTATCAGGCTGCTTCGCCCGACGAAGGAGCTTTGGTCGAGGGGGCAGTAATCCTAGGCTATCGATTTACAGCTCGCAGACCCCGCTCTGTTATGATTACTGTTGATGGCGAAGACTACGAGTACGAGCTATTAGCGGTTCTGGAGTTCAACTCTACGCGAAAGCGAATGTCAACGATATTTAGATGCCCTGATGGCAAGGTCCGATGCTATTGCAAAGGAGCTGACACTGTTATCCTTGAGCGCCTCGGAAAGGAAAATCCAAATGTGGAAGCGACATTGCAACATTTGGAAGAGTATGCCACAGAAGGTCTGCGGACCTTATGTTTAGCCATGCGAGAGATACCGGAGCAAGAGCTTCAGCAGTGGCTGCAGGTCTTCGACAAGGCTAATACCACAGTAAGCGGAAACAGGGCCGAGGAACTTGACAAAGCGGCGGAAATCATCGAGCATGACTTTTTCTTATTAGGTGCCACTGCTATTGAGGACAAGCTGCAAGATGGTGTACCGGACACCATTCATACTCTCCAAGAGGCAGGTATCAAGATTTGGGTCCTCACGGGAGACAGACAAGAAACAGCTATCAATATTGGGATGAGCTGTAAACTCATTAGTGAAGACATGACCTTATTGATTGTGAACGAAGAGAGTTCTGCGGCTACAAGAACCAACCTCGAGAACAAACTCAGTGCCATAAGAAATCAGTCGGCAGGCGGGGCAGAACTTGAAACTTTAGCCTTGGTCACCGACGGGAAGTCTTTGACTTTTGCCTTGGAAAAAGATATGGAGAAGATCTTTCTTGAGCTCGCGATCATGTGCAAAGCTGTGATATGCTGGTAGGTGGATTGCAACATCAGTGTCGGTCGAGTGCTAATGCGACCTCTAGCCGTGTGTCACCCTTGCAGAAAGCACTTGTCGTCAAGCTGGTAAAGCGGAACCTCAAAGCGATTCTTCTAGCGATAGGGGATGGAGCTAACGATGTATCGATGATCCAAGCCGCCCACGTCGGAGTTGGCATAAGTGGCGTCGAAGGTCTTCAAGCGGCACGGAGCGCTGATGTAGCCATTGGACAATTTCGATATCTTCGAAAACTACTGCTCGTGCATGGTGCATGGAGCTACCAACGGATATCGAAGCTGATACTTTACTCTTTTTACAAGAACATTGCCTTGTACATGACACAATTTTGGGTATGATGAACCCACCCCAATGCTGTGGTTTTTCCTTTACTAAACAGTCGGCCACAGTACTCATTCCAGAACGCTTTCTCTGGAGAAGTCATTTTCGAATCTTGGACGTTATCATTCTACAATGTGTTTTTCACCGTGTTCCCACCATTTGTTATTGGCATATTCGACCAATTCATTTCAGCTCGACTCCTCGACCGTTACCCTCAACTTTACCAACTCGGCCAGAAGGGTGTTTTCTTCAAGATGCATTCTTTCTGGTCCTGGATAGCGAACGGCTTCTACCACTCGCTCCTGTCTTACTTCATATCTGAGCTCATTTGGTACTGGGATCTTCCGCAAAGTGACGGGAAGATGGCGGGTCACTGGGTGTGGGGGACGGCCTTGTACACCTCAGTCCTTGCAACTGTCCTTGGAAAGGCCGCGCTGATCACAAACGTCTGGACGAAATACACCTTCCTTGCCATACCAGGCAGTATGATGATTTGGTTGGCTTTTATTGCCGTCTATGCCACTGTGGCTCCAAAATTAGGGTTCTCCACGGAGTACGATGGCGTAGTCCCACGGCTTTTCGAGTCGCCAGTATTCTACCTCATGGCCATTGTGCTACCTGCGATTTGTCTCCTTCGAGATTTCACATGGAAGTACGCCAAGAGGATGTATCGACCTCAAACGTACCATCACGTACAAGAGATCCAGAAGTACAATATCCAGGATTACAGGCCCCGGATGGAACAATTCCAAAAGGCGATCAGGAAGGTCCGACAGGTGCAGAGGATGCGGAAACAGAGGGGCTACGCTTTCAGCCAGGCGGATGAAAGTCAGAATAGGGTGCTGCAGGCTTACGACACCACAAAGGAGAGAGGCAGGTACGGTGAAATGGTAAGCTCGCGGCCGGGGATGGAGCGCGGCAAGTCAAGTCGAAAATGAGGGTTGGTGTCGAACGGGAATGAGATGGCGTTTTATTTTGCTTGTAACATATTGGGCGCTTCCCAAAGCGCATATCGTTGGCATTTCTTGCGAATTAGGTAATGCATGGTGAATCCGTGTAACATTCAGAACCTCGATCAAGATCTCATGTGATGCTCGAACGGTAACATCAGGCACAAATGACCTTGAACTCGGAGCGTCCCACGTTGCTCTAAGTACATTTCTTAGCTTTGCTTTGCTTTGCCTTGCTGTTCAGGTACAGGCTACGCTACGGAGTCACTACCAATATGGACTGAGGTACAACTAAATACCGTCACGAAGCTCCCTTCTTCAGCCTCGCACAGGTCTGATCATTGGCAAAAGTTGCACCGCTGATCGATTGGAGTAAACTTTTTAGGAATATCGTCTGAAGCACAAACTCGCATTGGTACCCCCAAACCCAAAGCTGTTGGAAAGGACGACATCCACCTTCCTTTCCTGCGTGGCCAATGGAACATAATTGCAATTGAACTCTGATCGATCAAGATCCGTGAGATTCAACGTCGGCGGTAATTTGCCGTCCTGAATTGCCAGCACGGAAAACATCGCCTCGACTGCACCTGCGGCACCCAGCAGATGGCCCACGGCTCCCTTCGTGCTGCTGACATTCACTTCTTCTGCATGCTGCTTTCCGTCCTCGTTCAGCATGAGATGCTTGATTGCGCGGTTTTCCGCAAGATCGCCTAGAGGCGTGGACGTTGCGTGCGCATTTATATAATCGACACTGCTGGGAGGGAGGGAAGCGTTTTTCAATGCCTGGCGCATGGCGCGGAATGCACCATTGCCATCCGGAGGCGGAGCGGTCATATGATGCGCATCAGACGAGCAGCCGTACCCAGCGACTTCGGCGTAAATGTGGGCGTTTCGAGAAAGGGCATGAGAAAGTGATTCAAGTACCATCACAGCAGCTCCTTCTCCGATGACGAAGCCATCGCGTGCTTTATCAAATGGGCGTGATGCTTGTTGGGGTGTATGATTGAAGGAGGTGGCGAGGGAGCGAGAGCGCTCAAAACCAACGAATGCGAGTGGATGAATGCAAGACTCAGCACCGCCAGCTATCATTACGTCTGCGTCTCCCAAGGCAATGAAGCGGGAGGCATCGCCAACGGAATGGGCGCCGGTTGTACACGCTGTGGTTGCAGCATGGGACGGGCCCTGATCTAGGAAATTAGATGGTAGATGGCAAACGGTGGCTGTGGTGTAACAGACCTTGAAGCCATACTTCATAGAAATGTGACCAGCAGCTAGATTGATGAGAAGCTTAGGTACGAAGAGTGGAGAAACCTTTTTGGGACCCTGGAAATGATCAATATCTCGACGAAGGCACGCAGTAATTCAGAGACTAACACCTTTGTCTAAGGCTATGGAAGTGTCATACTGTTCTTTCAAGCTGCCGATCCCTGAGCCGAGACAAACTCCCTATGCACAGATGAGCGAGTTTGACGGCCTGCTGTGCCATGATTGCCTACCGTCATCTCCTGCTCTTCAGGAGTTCTAGGGTACCATGCTGCATCTGCCAAGGCCTCGTGAGAGGCAGCCATAGCATATTGCATGAAAGTCGGCATCTTTCGTTGTTCCTAAGTCCTGTAAACGCGGGTCTCTTTGAGTCTTATCTAGGACGAGCTTACATCCCCACTCAGCCATTCGCTGACAGACCAATTTCCATCCTCCTTCTTCCCTTGAGGTACAAGGCCAGCAACTTGGCATTTTTGCTGCTCGTGTTCTTTCCTGTTCTGCAGGGAGATGATTCCGCATTGACCGTCGAGAAGTCGTATCCAAGAACGCCGGGCACCTACAAGCGTAAGTAGGGAGATTTCGAGAAGTCTCCAGTCCACATACCTAATCCAAGTGGTGTCACTGCTCCCACCCCAGTGACTACCACTCTCTGCATTGCATTCTTCCCCGGGACTTGGATTTACAATTGAAATGGATTGAGGCCGCGGAAACAATGCCGGTTCTTGATGGTCGACCGAAATAGGTTTAGCCGCGAATAAATTTATGGCTTCCGAGGGAGCGAGGTTCGACGTTCTATGTCGAACGCTGCCACCAGATTGAAATCGTTCGCCCGCGAAACATTGTAATGACTCGTGCCCACCGTGCAGTCCGGCGATTGGTCACGCAGCCAAGTAATCAGTCCATACCCATACACCCCAATGTCCAAGCCATTAATGCGAGCTACAGGGTCATCCACCTCTATATGCAGCACTTGTCTCCACCAGCTTCGCGCTGCTTCTACCGCAGCATCCCCAATCGAAACAGCACCCATCGAACCCAGTCCCTCGGGTCAGGCACCACCTCCCTTGACTAGTTCTCAATCGCATTCGACCACCTACAAAATCAAAGCTTCCGTTCTACTCTCTCGCCCACCTGTTCTTACCCGCGAACTCACTCCCTTTGAGAAGTCCTACTTCTTGTACCAGCGGCGACTCAACGAGCGATTAGCTCTGCCTTTCACACGCTATTTCTACTATCCAAAGGGAACCCCAGGAGAGATAGAGTGGAAGCGGAAAATCAAGGAGCGAAAGACGCCCGCTCGAGATATTGGTGTCTATAACGCTTACGGGGACGAGGGATGGAATGACGAGCTTCTGATAGGAGATCGATTGAGCGAGCCGGAGGAGCAGATTGAGAGGCTTGTGAAGGATGCGGAGGTGGAGGTTAAGGAGAGGGACGTGCAGGGGGAAGGGGAGGTTTTGAAGAAAGAAGAAGTTGAGAGGCCAATGCCGAGAATTACAGAAGCGGACAAGACTGGGGATCTGAAAAGTCTAGATCGGAGATTAGAGAAGACTCTTTATTTGCTAGTAAAGAGAGGAAAAGGGCAATGGGAATTTCCCAAAGCGATGTTGCAGAAGAACGAGAGCTTGCACACAGTAAGTCAATATACCATTCGATTGTCGATCCTTGGCCATACTGAGTCTCATTAGGGTGCCGAACGAATTATTGTACAAACAGGAGGCGTGAACATGAACACTTGGGTCGTGGGCAACATGCCCATTGGCCACCAGGTCTACAACTACACTCAAGCTGTCATCGATAAGGAAACGGGGACAGAGACGCGAGGGGAGAAGATTTTCTTCATGAAGGCTAGACTCATGGCAGGCCAAGCAAATTTGAAGGACAACAAACATGGGCTGGAGGAGTTCCAATGGCTGGACAGGGAAGAAATTCAGAAGACTTTGGATGCGAGGGACTGGAACGCCGTAAAGAATCTGTTACCGGAAAGATGAGCGTCTATTTTCATGTGTATCATCGAGATCGTTACTTGTAAAATAGTACGCGTTGGATGGCGCAAGTTCCAGTACATCAATCATCATATTGCTCCATTCATTCAAGCGATTCAGGGTCCCTCTCCCTCAATTTCGGCCTTTTGGGGAGGCCGGATACTCTGCGAGTCCTCGCCCCCCCAGGTTCCATGGCTTTGCGCATGAGGACATCTGGCTCAAGCCGGAGGTCAGGGTCGCAGGGACAGAACGTCTCGTGAAGACGAGGCTTTTGCATCCGCCTTATTCGTCACATCCCCTTGACGATCCAATTCACAAGTCACAGGCGTTGTCCGGATGGCTTCGCATGCAGACGCCTCGTGGTTCCCGTCAATGATACCCAGCTCTTCATCCTCCTGCAACTGCTGGGGCTGATGCTGTATCTGCCTCATTTTGTCTACTCGCCTTCGCCATGGCTTATATATCAACACACTCAAGCCACCGAAGACGACAAAGGAGCAGCAAATTGCTCCGCCAATGATATCATAATGGTCTCCAGCGACCGCGACTCCATCCCAAAACTTCCCAGAAGGTTGGGCCACGTTGAAGATCAGACTCAGCATCTGAATGAATCCAACCACCATTGCCACTACGACCGTGATGATTGTAAGCATAATTGAGTAATAAAGAATTGCAATCTGGTCTTTCGCAAGCGCCGTGGAGGTGTACAACGCCATCATGAGGGCCCCGTCGATGGTGTCAAGCAAGCACATCCCAACAGTAAAGAGGACCGGGAATACAAGGATGAGCCATATACTCGTCCCTTCCGCCCCTTGTATTGATGCAATACCTAGAAGTGCGACTTCTGAGGAAGTATCAAACCCCAACCCAAACATTACGCCCAGGGGATACATCTTCCATGGCCGATCGATCAATTTAAACATTTTTTGAAATAGATAGAACAAGCATCCAGCCCCTTTGATCTCAAAGTTCTGCTCTTCCCCAGGAGCTGTACCAATCACTTTCCTCAACTGTTGTATCAGCTTGTAGAGTATATATATGTTCATGAGCCCGAGAATAATGAGAAATGCTGCAGAAGCACTAGTGCCTAGGATACCACCGATCCTACTCCACGAAGAAAATCGAGAGCTGATGGCTGACGCTGTAGCAGCAACTACTATCGATGTGATCAAGACGATCCTGGCTTATCCAGATAGATCAGAGAAATCGTAGTATACAGACAAGAATGAAAAGGGAATGGTCATACGTAGAGTGACCCAGGGAAAAGAAAGTGCCCACGGTCACCGGCCGTTGACCTGAAGCTATGAGACGACGGGTCATGAGATCGATTGCAGATATGTGGTCAGCGTCCAGGGCATGGCGAAGACCCAGCGTGTAGGAGAGGACCGCGGTGGAGATCAGAGCCGGGTGAAAATCGAGGACGATTCCGACGGCCACCCACACTAGTACATTGGCGAGAATCAGGCCTACGATGATACCTACGGCGGGGAAAGGCAGCTTTCGAAGACCGGGAGTGCGGTCGTGGAGGGAAACAGCCTTGTTGTGGACGGTATCCTTGAGCCGAAGGAATCCCATTCTGCTCCTTAACAGTGGGGGAATGCATGGACAGGAGGTGGGCAATGGATGATCGTTCAATATGAGCCTTTGTCGACTACACCTCAATATGAAGTGAAGGCAACTATTCGCGTTGACAGTAAAGTAGATGTTGATTGGTGAAGACGAGCGGAGATGCGGGATGATGATGACGATGCACGTGTAGATTTACTAGATATCTCTTTGTCGCTCTAAAGCTTGACTCGAAACAATGCTATCCCTTTCCTTGTGCACGGGAGGTACACGCTAAGGACTAGTGCATCCGAAGTAATCCTAAAGATTCAATTTGTCCGTTCCATAATCTACAGATGACTAAGAATTCTGCTAAGAGTATAGGTAGAGCGGACTTATCAGGTTAGCAAGATTGCTTCGGATATGCTAGTGCTTAGCGTGTACCTCCCGTGCACAAGGAAAGGGATAGGCCTAGAGCAAGACAGCTCGAGATCTTACATGACCATAAACCTATGGATTTAAAGGCCTACCTATCATCTGGTGAAACATGCTACTGCCATTATAAATGTTTCCTTGCTCTCAGCGACCTTCTTCTGTTCGAGGCGGACCCCGCGTGTTTTCGGGAGGCAGGCTTCCTAGGGAGCTCATCTTCGCTGGCGGAGACATATTTGCTGCTCTCCTCGTCGCTTTCATCACCCTCGGTGTCGTGGTCGAAGTAGTGGCTTTTGACTGCTGTTTCGCTTTGCCGTGCTGCTTGGCGCTTGGGTGCTGCCCGGCTTTTCTGCGAGGAAGTAGTCATTTTGGGGCTGCCTTGATGGTACCCTTTTGCAGATGTTGACGCTTTTTTCGTTGTTCCATTGGTGGCTGTTGTTTTGGAAGGTGGTGTCTTTGACGATTTGGCCTTTTGCTTCGGCTGTGTCTTTGGCGCAGTACCATTTGACATGGATGTAGATTTGATTGGCGTTACGACTGAGGGACTGCCGAGACTGCTACACTCGCTGGCGCTGAAGGTGTTGCTGGCCTCATTTGGGTCGTTGTCTGTCAAATTCGTCAGAGGTGGCGGAACGCACTTGACCGGTGCTTCTTCCTCAATCGTGAGCTCGGGCTTGCCACGAGGAACCTCCTCTTCTTCGTGTCCTTCAGGAAAGAATCCTCCACCAAACGTATCGTCCTCAGCGATGAAGCCACCCCCACCATCTTCGTCATCCCCGCCCTCAGCTGCCTCACCGTACCGCACAGGTTCATGTTCAGCGTCAATTTGGGGCAACTTCACGGCCTTGCTCTGATTAGTAAATGGATTGATATCTTCTTTGACGTGGGCATCAGCATCTCCTCCATACTCTTCGCGTACTCTCTGGATGATCCGAAGTCCCATGAGCCATTTTCTCCATGTTGCCAACGCAGCTTTCTCCCTCTTGCCCTCTTCTTTGATCCTCCTTTCTTCTTCATCCTTCTCCCACTCCTCCATCACCGCGTTTTCGTTTTCCTCCGCGACCATGACGCCGGTAATGACGGGTACTGCTCTCTTGTTGCCGAATTCGAAGCCCGTGACAGCTTCGGCATAGTCAATGTTGAGCCTCTTGCATATCCTCACGGTGCTCCGGAGCGGAATGTGCACTGCCCCGTTAGGTACCATAGTAGGGACGAAGCAGTCGATGTTGCCGAACGCATTTTTAGGTATTATGCCATCTTTAATTGGCGGTGGTACGATCCAATCAGTCTGATCCCAAGAGTAGAGGCCTTGCTTGAGTTTTTCGCCACTATCCCTTTCGGCCTCTTCGACCTCGCGCTTCCGTGTCAAGGTTACTGCGCGAACAGGGACCATCTTCATTGGAGTCTCTCCAGACTTGATAACACGGCCTTCCTTGTGCCAGCTTTCTCCGGTCCGACAGACCTCCACATATTTGCGGAGAAATACGAGCTCTTCTTTAGCTTTATCGCCCTTGCCGGTGGTAAATGTCTTCACAGGTTTCGAGCCTGGCCTGATAGCTTCCTCTCTCCTAAGGTGCCTTTCCAGCACAAATTCGGCAGAGTTTTTGTACCCTTGGAGTGTGTCCTCACCCGCTTTTGGTTCTCTCTTTTCGGGCTTGGCTACTTTAAGAGCTTTGGCTTCTTCCAGATCATCCACTGGAGTCCTCATGCTTTCAGTCCTATTATAGCCGCTCATTACCGTCTTGAACCAATCGTATTCCTCGTAGCGTTTGATTTTGCCGCGATGGTTGTAGACAGGGACCTTCTCGATCGGCAGTCGAACCCCTTTGGTTCTTCCAGGCCACATGTGACGCTTCAAGTACCGAGTGGTGACGTCTTTAGCGGTACCATCTGAGTTATATCCTACAATGTAGGCGAAGACTTGTTTTGCCTTGTCTGCTTTGGCACCTCTGGACTCGTACAACGCCAAGTGTTCCGCATTTGTAGCTACTGCTGGATTCAGAATGAAGGGATCAACAGGATAAACCTCGTGGGTTATTGGTGAGACACATTCTGTCCAGAATGTGGGAAAGACCATGTCTCGGTCGTAATTCATATTCGATCGCGTTCGAGGGGTGTTTGGGGTCACATCGACCACAGAATCGTCGTCATCGCCGTCCATGTCCTCTACAGCGCCATCACCTGATACCTCAGATAGATATATTGGAGAGTCTTTGAGTCCCTTCGAGGAGGGTTTTCGCCTGACAATTTTTTTCGGTGCCTTTAATAGCTTTTCTTTGCGTGGCTCGACTTCAGAATTGGATTCTTCTTCGAGGCTGGACATCTCCTTGACATCTACGTCCTCCTTTGTGGGCGATTTCCTCTTAATGTTAGATGCCTCTTCGCCCTTGCTCCAGCCAAATCCCACTGGTTGCAAACTCGCAACCAATCTGGCCTCAACTCCCAGGCCCCGAATTAGTGCCACGAAAAGTTGAGCTCCAATGTCTCGACTTCCTTCACATTTTCTTGCGAGATCCCCAAACTCCTGGACGCTTCTCACACGCTCACCATAGTGCTCTGCATCATGTTTGCCTTTCTTGTACGACGTAATCTCTTCTTCAAGCGTCGCGAGAGTCTTGTAACCCTGTTTCCGAAGACCTGGAGCTGTAACGGTCCACCTCTTTTTCCAGTATGCAGCCAGTATCTTCAGCAGTCGTATGAGCGGATCTCCACGGCTCATATTTGGAGCACCGCTTTCTTGTCTTTCCGCGGGTTTGCCCCAGTCTCTTTGATTTCGCTGATTTTGCGCTGCTTTCTTCCCATTTTTCTTATGCCGTGGAGGAGATACAGCCGTTGGCGCCTCTATGCTCATTCCCGAGGCAAGCCGCCACTTATCAACCTCCTTTTTGACATTCGGAGGTAACTGCCCAACTAAAACACTCTGAATCTCTTTGTTATAAGCCCAGCCGTTTCTGACAAGATTATGAAACAGCAGGTATTGAACATGCATACAATGTGTAGCGATTCTGATGTGTCGCTCAATCTTGCTGGGCCCCTTCTTCTTGCCTAGAGAATTGCTCAAATTTGTCTGACGGCCATTGTCAAGCGTGAGCTCAAGGTCTCCGGACGGCTCAGGGCCGATGCTTGTCGAAGGGGTTTCCCCTGGCTGAATGGCGTCTTCCCAGTCAACTTCCTGATCATCTTCGTCTTCATCATCATTTATTTTCCGCCTCTTAGATCTTGGCGACGTTACTACGTCTTCAAATTCATCGCTACTGACGTCGCTGAGAGTGCTCTCACTCTCCGAACGATTCAGCTGATCTAGGAAAGCCTTGTTGTCTTGTAGCGTCGCCGACGCGCCAGGTTGGTCTGCGGTATCAAATAGGCTTGGCTTCGACTTCTTGTACGGCTTAGGGGTCGGAGGGTCTGTTGGCGACGAGGTGGAGCGTCGACGTTTGTGGGGGATGAAAGGCGGCATAACAGGCGCAAGGGGAAATGGGGTACTCTCTCCAACCCTACAATTAAATACCTCGTTCGTCGACCCCTTTTCCTGCAAATGTCGCGTTTGAAGAGCGAACAGATGTTTAACATTGACGTCATAGTATTTTATTCACGACTCGGCAATCTGTGAGTTTAGCGTGATCTACTTACATTAGCGTGCCGCCAGACGTTTGACTTCTTGCGTGGTGGCTGAGAGGCTATTCCCCATCGTCGTTAGCCATAATATTGGCTGAATGTTGGATGCCAAAAGATGGGTAGAGAGCTCAGGAGGCCGTCAAGTTGTTGAAGCATTTGTCAGACTCCGTAGAAGAGACAATCCTGCGCTGCCTCGCAATGGCGCAATTTGCGTTGGTAGCTATCGCATACCGTGAGACATTCCAGGCGTTGACTTTGCTACAGTAAATCATCATTCTCCCATGCGTCTTACGCTGCCTTACGTCCGTCATACCCGCCGGAGCTGTATAAAACTATTCTGGAATACCACCAAAATCCTAGATCTCTCTGCGTCGATCTGGGTTGTGGGCATGGCGTCGTCGCTCGCTTCCTATCAGCATCGTTTGAACGCGTCGTTGGGACAGATCCATCCGATGGCATGATCCGGCAGGCAGAGTCCTTAACGTCAAGGGAAAATTACGCCAACACTACATTTCAATATTAATCCGCAGAGAGCTTATCATCCCTCGAGGATGAAAGCGTTGATCTCGTAGTCGCAGGACAAGCCGCGCACTGGTTTGACTATTCAAAGCTGTGGCCTGAGATGAAGAGAGTAGTCAAGAAAGGTGGCACTCTAGCCTTCTGGGGGTATAAAGATAGGTCAAACATTCACATTCTCGGAGCCGACACTGATTTGCTGCACATCATATCTTTGTCGATTACCCAAGGGCCACCAAAGTTCTCAACGAGTATCCTCACAGTGCTGATGAGGACTTGCTCGGCCCATATTGGTCGGAACCTGGTAGGTCGATAGTTCAGAACAAACTGCGGGACATAAAGCCACCCTCGAGCGATTGGAAGGATGTTGGAAGAATTGAGTATGAGCCTGGTCCAGGTGGACGAAGGACTGGAGAAGGAACCATGTTCTTGAGCAAAGTAATGCGAATTGACGAGTGCATGAACTTCGTCAGAAATTGGAGTTCTTTCAGCGCATGGTATGACAAATTCCAAAGAACAAAGCGCGAAGCTGGAGGAGACGGAGATGTTGTAGATGAGATGTTTGACGCAATGGTGTTAGCAGAACCGGCCTGGCAGAATGATGATTTTTGGAGGACGAAAGAGGTTGAAAT
>JAABUP010005465.1_pt1 | contig 19291 bp, 19 predicted proteins | sample 5559201 | NCBI WGS metagenome assembly JAABUP01 (sample SAMN10711887, study PRJNA513373) | rock metagenome | isolation source: Antarctica rocks | place: Antarctica
AGACTAAATGAGTGATCTGTGTATTGTGAAAGCTGATCACTTCAACGTAAGCTTTCATTTGCTGTTTGATCATTTAGTTAGTCAGACTAAATGAGCAATCTGTGTATTGTGAAAGCTGATCACTTCAACATGAGCTTTCGATCACTGTTTGATCATTTAGTTGAGCAGACTAAATGAGCTTTGAGTTGTTTGTGAGCATCATGATGCAATGCTCGATCTGTGTATTGTGAAAGCTGATCACTTCAACGTGAACTTTCGTTCGCTGTTTGATTATATAATCATTTGATCATGTGATCTTGTTGTTTATAAGCTTCGCAATGCGATGCTCGATCTGTGTATGTGAGCATAACATGCACATATCGCGCTGTTACTGCTCTGTTGATGAGATTGTTCAGCTCTTCTGACAAGCATAGCTTGTAGAAAATTCGTAGTCAGCATTTCATACAGATAAATCTTGTTGTCAATCTGCGTTTAAATTATTCATTGCAAAAGATTTTGCAAAAGCTCTACAAGATGAGTCTACTGTATATGCTTTTGTCATGATCAACGTTGTCAAAGAATCAATTGTTGAACATCAAGTGAAAGTAATGAATAACATGATGAATCATATTACAAATATGCTTGAAACGCAAATTCTACTCATCAAATTGAAAGAATATAAAGATGTATTCTTGATAGAAAGTGCAGACAAACTGTCTTTGCATGAAGATCATGATCATGCAATTGAAATCACTGCAAAGTCATCATATAAATCATTGTATAATTTGTTGAACACAGAGTTAGTGACTCTAAGACAGTATTTAGATGATGTTTTGACAAAACATTGAATTAAGCACTTCATCAGCTCAACTGATACGTCTATTTTATTCATTTTCAAAAAGAATGATAATTTTCATTTATGCATGAATTATCAAGATCTGAATAAAATCATTATCAAGAATCATCATTCACTGTTTTTAATTAATGAAACTTTAGATAGACTTAATCAAGTCAAGCAGTTCATTAAATTGAATCTGAAGAATGCATATCATCATTTCAGAATTTAATGTAAAGACGAGTGAAAAATGACGTTTTGTACTCATTATGATCACTTCAAATATATGATCATGTTGTTTAATTTGATCAATGTATCTGTTATCTTTCAAACTTATATTAATAAAATCTTGACAGAGTTTTTAAATGACTTTTGTGTTGTTTATTTGAATGACATTCTAATCTTCTTCATAGAGAAGATTGATTATGTAAATCACATGAAGCAGATTCTGAAGAGACTAAGAAAGTTCAAGCTATATGCTAGTTTGAAGAAGTGTGCATTCTTCATCATTAAAGTAAACTTTCTAAAATTTATCATATTCACAAAGAGTATTTTGATGAATCTAAGTAAAGTAAACATCATCAAAACGTGACTCAGATCGAAAATGTATTGAGAAATACAAGTTTTTCTGAAGTTCATCAATTTCTATCGACATTTTATACATCACTACTTTCAAATAGCAGAGTCTTTAACAGAATTGCTGAGAAATATTGTAAAAGATGTAAAAACAAGCTCATTCATATGATTGAACAAAGCGAAACAAATGTTTAATCAACTTTGTGACGTCTTTATGAAAGCATTTATATTAAGACACTTCAACTCAGAGCAACATATATACATCGAGATCAATACATTTAATTATGCAGTTGCAAGTATCTTGTCTCAGTCAGATGATGAAGATCAATGATATTCAATTGCATTCTGATTCAGAATGATGATAAACGTTAAAAGAAATTATGAGATGCATGATCAGAAGCTTTTAATCATAGTAGCGATTTTTAAACACTGACAACACTATGTAAAAAATAATTATCATACTGTTAAAGTTTTGACTGATCATAATAATCTGAAGAATTTTATGAACATTTGAAAGTTAAACAAAAGACAAATTAAAAATGAATCATGAAATTGTTGATTTGCAACTTTGAAATAGCACATAGATCAGAAAAGATAAACTCGATTGATGCATCATCAAGACAATCTGACTATAAGAATGAAAACATTTCTGCAAATCATTTATTGTTTATTCTGCAACGAAAGTTAACTAGAATAAAAAGCTTAAATAATTTTATATTTGTAGCAATCAGAGAATTATACTGTATACGAGTGATTAATGATGTTGAGAAAACGTTCGTTCACGATATAAGTATGAACAGATATTTAGCAGAACATGTTGAAAGCAAACTGCAAGATGAAATTCACTGATGAACATGAATGATAAATAATGTCAAGAAGATATTCGTTCACAATGTCAGTGAAAGAAGATATTAAGCGAAACATGTTGAAAGCAGATCGCAAGATGAAATTTACTGTACATGAGTAATTAACAAAGTCAAGAAGATGTCTGTTCACAGTATCAGTAAAAACATGAGTACATGTTCAGCAATGCATGTCAGAAGTATGCTGCTGAAAGTCATAACTTTAACAGTGCAAGAAATGCATTTAAATGAAGTACATTTCTCAAGAGATAGAATTTCTTAATTCAAATCAACAACTTTAAGAAGAACAAATGTTAAAATGTTGATTCATAAAGATCACAACGTAGCTGAGAAACAGCTTAATTCTATTGCTGAAACTGTTGATTGCAAACAACTCATTTCACATGCAATTGTCAAAGTATTGATAATTCATGAAATGACATACAACTTTAGTAGTAAATTTATAGTCAAGCTCATCAAGATTTTACAGCAAGAAAATGAATTTGCTGTAGAGTTAAAAGCAAACGAGACAATGAATATATAAAAAAGTGACGTCGAAGCTTGAATATTGAATAGTCAAGAAATGATAAAGTACAATGAATCATTGTATGTTTCAGAAGATTTTTCTGTTAAAAAAGAGTTATTGAAACATCATTATAATGATTCATTAGCGAAGCATTTTGATGCTGATAAGATCAACAAGCTATTAAATTGCAAATATTACTGAAAAAGTATAATCAAGAATGTCAAAGAGTATATAAATACTTATGACATTTTTCAAAGAATAAAAATGAAACATCATCTATCATATGATGAGTTGAAATCATTACTTCAACTCACAAATTTCTGAAAAGAAATTACTATGAATTTCATAACAGATCTGTCGTCTAGTAAATGAAAAAAAGTCATGTATGACTTGATTCTTATGATAGTCAATTATTACATGAAGATGATGCATTATCTGTCTATGAAGAAAACTCTGACTGTCATAAAGTTACCAAAGTTGTTCTTCAAGAAGATTGCTTTAAAATATGAGATTTCAAGTGATATAATCATTGATAAAGATAGTTTATTTATCAGTGCGTTCTGATCAGAGATCTGTTTTCATGCAAAGATGAAATGATGACTAAGCATCATTTTTCATTTGCAAACAGATGATCAGACAGAACGACAGAATCAAACGCTGAAACACTATTTACGAGTATATTATTCAGAAAAGTAAGACGATTGAGCTACACTTTTACTCATAGTTGAGTTCATGTATCATCAGATGAAGCATTCTTCGTTGAACTGTAATCTCTTTAAAATCATGTATGACTATAAGTCAATCTTTGACATACACATTGAGAATGATGCTATAAAAGAAAAAGTGTCAGCAGTAAAAAAACGCGTTGAAATGCTGCAAAATGTGCAAAACACATTGATGCAATAATGATAAAATGCAATCAATGCTCAAATAAAGTACTATAATTGAAAACATAAGTTTAAGTTCTTTAATGTTGATAATTTAATCATGCTATCAACAAAAAATTTGAAGCAGAAAAAGTCAAGCAAAAAGTTATCAAATAAGATGCTAAAGCTCTTTTATATACAAGAATCTATAAACAAGCAAATATATCATTTGAATCTTTCAATCATTTATAAAATTCATTTTATCTTTCATGTATTTCTCTTAAAGTTGTATAATTGTAAATTAAATGATGATTCTATACTCAAGTATTTCACTTTCAAGCTTATTAATGATGAGTAAGAATAAAAAGTAGAAAAGATTCTACAAAAGCAAAAAAGAAAGAAAATCTTATATTATAAAATACAATGAAAAGAATATTTCATGAAATATAATCAATGAATATTGAGCGAAGATATGAAAGAAGTTTCAAAGCTTAAAGAAGCTTTCAAAATGAGGCTGAAACATGAATGAAAAGTATAGTCACTCACTTTCAAGCATAAATTCATGATTAGAAAGAAAGAAAATCACTGTATTATGATGATTTTCGCTCTTTAATGAGATGATCACGTAGAGATATTAACACTCAAATAAAAGATTAAAACATAGACAGAAGAAAAAAGCGCAGAGATGCAAAACGCGCTTGACATGAAAGCATAATTTCAGCATAATTACATTAACTTCATCAGTTATCTTTCACAGAAGACGTAATTACAATTTTCTTCTTCTCACTTATTTTGAGATTTACATTGAGATGTGAAATGAGTGAATCAAGAGTGAGCAGATTTATTTATAAATATATCATGTCAGTTATAAAACTGTGATCAAATGATATCAAAACATGATAAAATATACAGAATAGTAAAACGCGTCAAGCACATCATGAGCAATGTCATTAGCTGTCATTATTTCTTTTAGCTGCAGCTTCTGTACATTAAATGACTCAGACTTGCATATATCATTTAAATGATCTTTCATACACGTTGCAATCATAAACTTCTTTCTCAGTTTCATCTGATTGATAATAAAGATCATAATAGTAATCACATCATCATTTTCTAATGCAGTCTTGAATATTGTTTTGAGTCAAAAAGACTCATTTAATGTTCAAATGCATACATTCAGAATTTAAGAATTTAAACATAAGCATTTAATGAGTGCATTAAGTAAGTTTACTTATTGCAATGCATGAAACATCTTTCTTTGTGCATCAAATGCAGCATTGATACATTACTTTTTCATAAAACTTGATATCACAGCTTTGCGCTGTCTCTTCATCATAAAATCTATGTGCACATTTAATGCACATTACTTTGTTCAATTTTTTTTATTTTTTTATTTCTTCAAGTTTTATGTGCTTATGCAGTCTAAAACTATGAAACACGATGCTATCTATCTAAATAGTAGCACTGAAGCGCTGTGTGTATGCTAAATTACATGTAATCTAGTCATAATTGCTGCTGTATATCTTCTCATTGAGCAGTCAGATCGTTAGAGTGCGCATACGAGTGCGCGACATGTCTATATAATCAAGTAATCATATAGACAAATCGAAATTATGAAAGCTAATCACTTCGACGTGAGCTTTCGAATTTGCTGTTTGATCATCTAGTTGAGCGAGCTAGACGAGCGATCAATGTGTTGTGAAAGTTGATCACTTTGACGTGAGCTTTCGTTCGCTGTTTGATCATCTAGTTGAGCAGACTAGATGAGCTTTGATCTATGTAAATGAAAGTTGATCACTTTGACGTGAGCTTTCAAGTTCGCTGTATGATCATTCAGCTGAATGAACTAGATGAGCTTTGATCTATGTATTTGCGACGTATGTAAATCGACCAGAAAATCGAAATTGATCGATTTACTGCGTCGCACAGATGTGTATGTGCACAAAAGCTGAGTCGTGCCTTCGCAATGACTGTGTGAATGTCGTATATTAGTTGCAGCGCGTGCGCAAAGACGTTGCTGTTGTTCTGTGTATATGAGCAAAGACTGTGTCGTGTTTTTGCAGTGTATGTGATTGCGATGCATGTAAATCGATCTGATAATGCGAAAAATCGATCGATTTACTGCATCACATGAGCATGTAGATGCGCAAAAGCTGAGTCGTGCCTTCGTAATGTATGTGTGTGTGACGTATATGAGTTGCAGCGTGTGCGCAAAGACGTTGCTGTCATTCTGTGTATATGAGCAAAGACTGTGTCATGTCTTTGCAATGTATGTGCTTGCGATGCATGTAATTCAATCTGATAATGCGAAAAATCAATCGATTTACTGCATCACGCAAACGTGTAGATGTGCAAAAGCTGAATCGTGTCTTTGCAATATATGTGTGTATGTCATATATGAGCTCAACATGTGAATAAGACGCTGTTACTGCTCTGTGTGTGATTGCGCTGCGTGTAAATCGACCTGAAAATCGAAATCGATCGATTTACTGCGTTGCACAGATGTGTATGTGTGCAAAAGCTGAGTTGTGCCTTTGCAATGACTGTGTGAATGTCGTATATTAGTTGCGGCGTGTGCGCAAAGACGTTGCTGTCGTTCTGTGTATATGAGCAAAGACTGTGTCATGTCTTTGCAGTGTATGTGATTGCGATGCATGTAAATCGATCTGATAAAGCAAAAAATCGATCGATTTACTGCATCATGCAGACGTGTAGATGTGCAAAAGCTGAATCGTGTCTATGCAATGTATGTATATGTGATGTATATGAGTTACAGCGCGTGCGCAAAGACGTTGCTGTCATTCTGTGTATATGAGCAAAGATTATGTCATGTCTTCGCAGTGTATGTGATTGCGATGTATGTACATCGATCTGATAAAGCGAAAAATCGATCGATTTACTGCATCACGCAGACGTGTAGATGTGCAAAAGCTGAATCATGTCTTCGCAGTATATGTGTGTATGTTGTATATGAGCTCAACATGTGAATAAAGCGCTGTTACTGCTCTGTGTGTGATTGCGCTGCGTGTAAATCGATCTGAAAATGCGAAAAATCGATTGATTTACTGCATCACATCTGTCTGTATGTGTGCAAAAGCTGAGTTGTGCCTTCGCAGTATATGTGTATATGTCGTATATGAGCTGCAGCATGTATGCAAAGACGTTGCTGTCATTCTGTGTATGTGCAAGCTTCAACGCGCTGATGATCGCGTTGTCATTGCTTCGCTTTTCAACTGTGTGTAAGCTCAACATGTGAGTAAAGCACTGTTACTGTTCTGTCAATGTTGATGAGATTGTTCAGCTCTTTTGACAAGCATAGCTTGCAGAAGATTTGTAGTCAGCATCTTGTACAGATAAATCTTGTTGTCTCATTACTTTGTTCAATATGTCAGAAGCATCAGCACTTCTTTCATTAATTGTCACGACTGAGAGCTGAAAAGAATCAATAACAGCATCTAAACACTGAGTACTTGACTTATCATTCTTCTATTGCTAAAAGTTCAAGATGAGTTGAGCAAAAGCTTTAATGCTAAGAAAACATCAGAACTCATTTTGTCACTCATCTCTTCATCAGAGACGTTTAAATCATCTTCAGAATCAATAAATGTAATGAGTTTTAAGACAGAAGATGATGTTACACAATCACAAAGACATCAAGAAGTAAACTTCTTTGCAATGATTGTTAAATTGCAGTTTCAATCAAAGAAATTTAGAATAAGCATTGCATATTTTGCTTATGTCATCAACTTTATTATCAGCTTTATTAATCTTTCGCGTCTTTGAAGTCATCATAAATTAAGCGCGCATCATTTCAATACTTGAAACAGAGTTTTTTCAAGTAAATATTAATATAATTATTTATACAAGCAATTCTTTATCAAAGTTGTGAAAAAGAACTTTGATACAGAACGAAAATGAGATGAGAAGAAGATGAAGATTGAGAGAAACTGAAAAAGCAATAAACAAAACAATGATTATTATTCACTCTTGTTTACACTTTATCATTTCAACAACACAATTTAATCAAAAGACAAGCAATTTTTATGCATCATTCATACATGATTGATGCTATCATTTACATTAACTACACATCACATATACTATTTATAATGTTATTTACACGCATTATAATTGAAGATGAATCATTATTCAATTGAAAGTTTCTTTTTTCTTGTTTTTTCACGAAGATTTAAAGATTTTTATCAAGAGCTTCTAGAGCGAAATCATGAATATACATTATCATTTATCAAGATAAATCAAGACATTGATTATTGAGATTGAGAATGAACTCACTTAGAAGAAAAGACAATTGTCATGATGAATTGATACATAAAGATTAGATCAGAGACTAAAGTTAAAGATTGAGTTGAAAATCAGATTTGAATTAACTTTGAGACTCTGTGACTCTGTCAAGACATCATTTAGATCACGTCATATCTTTGACTTAATATGTCATGAATTATGTCATGTTCAACTTGACAATGCTTGACAAACTCTTTATAGTCAATCAATTCTCTTAAGTTATTGAGAGCTTCTTAATAATTAGCTCTATCATAATATATACTTATTCTGTATCTGCTTAAAATATCACATTGTCATATCATTCTTATAAATTTCGTCTATTCATTTAGTAAACTCAATCATTACACATAGTCAATTTCTTATGACTTTTGATTGTAAGATTGAGTAGAATCTTATGAGTAATAGTTTTTCTAGTTAACTTCTCATCATAGTTTCATATTAACTTCTTTTTGATTAATAATATAAATTGAATTTCAAGTTTCTTGCATACTTTATCAACTAGTCTAATATGTATCAGCATGTAAATGATGAAATCACTGTTTATCAAAAATCAAAGATTGAAAGATTTGTTTTAAAAGATGAGAAATGCATTGATCAGAAAAGACTTTTCAAAGTAATTTTCTTTCAATAGAACTTTGATTTAACTGTACAAAGATATGATCTTTATCTTTTTAATAACTTTGAAAGAAATAATTAGTTTTTTGAATCAGAATTTGACTCAGAGTTCAATGTAAATTAATCAAACTCATCATCATTTAATGCATTAATTCTTGAAGTTCAATCAAAGCATTCTTTAAAAAAAATGATCTGACTTATAACAAATGAAACAACTTTCAGTTTGTATATTTATCTCTTTGATGTTAATCAAAGTCACGTTACATGATTTTAATGAGTTGACTGATATGATAACTTCAATCTTTATATAAACATTCAATGAATCTCATTTCTCAGCAAAGATGACTTACTTTCTGATTTTGATCATGAATTTCTTTTCTTTGATGTCATTCATGACTTGATGCTCATTGTTCAAATGAATCAGATAACTACAAATTTCATTGAAAGATTCTGATTGAATCAACTGATTACTTCAAGCTGCATGAAGATGATAAACTATCTTGTCTTGTAAATCAATGATCAATTGCTTTTTATAATACTTTAAATAAAAGAACAGACGTTGAAACATTGAATAAAAATCGTTAAATTTGCTCTTTTCTTGAAAGAAATTAGCATATTCTTTTTGAAAGTTTGTTTCTTTGTCAGAATCATCATATAGTTGAGCAAGTTCATTTAGTAAATCATTGATTATTTTATAGAAATTTAATAAATCTTGTTAATATTGAGTTAAAGTAACTTTGACTGTGTTTTCATTGATTCTGAAGTGAATATAAATCAGTATTGCTTTATTAGTATCAAAATAATCGACGTTAATCTTTAACTTGTCATGAATCTTTTCTTGTCAATCATTTCAGATGAGTTCAGTTTCATTTGTAAACAAAGATGAATTCAAAAGCTTTTGAGATTGCTTGCTGAATGTAAAAAGAGTAAAAGTCATATAAAGTGATATTTTTAATCACTTACAGTTGATGTTATGCTTCAATCAATTTGTTCTGAAGCATCTGATTCAATTGATTCAATCATTTCTTTGCTTAATCAATTTCTTCAAAGTGAGTCTTTTATATTTGTTTGCTTAATATTTTGTTAAACAAATTACAAGCTTTCATATTCAAATCTTATTGAGTTCAAAAACTGTTTAAATCTGCTAGAAAAATCTCTGAGTCTTGTTCAACTCAATATTGTAACTGATTTACATTTTTTATATTTCAGAAAGTAGAAGCTTTCAAGAAATCATTGAGAATTTGAAAATAAGACAAAGATTAATGATGTTTTTATATGAAGTTGATTCTAGAATATTTCAATATGCAAGATGATAGCTTTGAATAAATGATTGAATCTGAAGTGACAGAAGAATAAAGACTTTGATAAGTCTTGAAGAATTTTTTGACAGATGATTGAGTCATAACAAAGAATTGATGATTAAGCGAAAAATGATGCTTAACAGTATGTGATGAGATTGCTGTTCTAGTGTTTTAGTCTTCAAAGAAGAGTGTTGCTGATTTAAGAGAATTTTTTAATAATTCTTAAATAATTAAGATTTTAATTTCTTGATTCTTTTAATCAATTTGAACGAGTGCATACTGAATGAGCTGTAAATTCTTTAGCAATGCAAGATCTTAATTTCTTGATGTTGTTCTATCTTTTGATGTTATCAATCATTAAATACATAAATTTCTTTATACTCATCTCATTGTCAATCAAGTGAATTTGAATGAGTAATGAGATCAGTAATTGTAATTGTAATTCATATACTCTTGTAACATTGATTTAAATTCAACTCATGAAAGAAACTATGCTATGTATATTGAATGAACAAAACTTTCTGAGAAAGAAAATCGCTCGTTGACTACACAGTGACTTCACATCATTGAAATAATGAAATTGAAACAATGTATCAAATAATGAATCTATAACTTCTATTCAGCGTGTGACGCTTGAGTAAACTCTTAATGAGTATCTGTGCTATTTATTGTAACACATCGTTCTTGCTCTGCTCTTTATTGATGATATTTTATACAATGATGTTTCAATTCAATTCTTGATTCAAAGATGAAAGACATTTTTCTTGCATTCATGATGTTTATGATTATAACGTAGAAACTATGTTCTCTTGCTTAATGATTGTCATTCATTAAGCAGAGAAATATGTGATGAAAGAAAGATGTGCATGATGAGAAAATAAAGTGTGATTGTACTAAATAACTCTTTTCTTCTCTTGATTTGACTTATGTCACGTAGACGTTGAATAGATTGTTAGTATAAACGTATGATTGCAATCGTTTAATGCTTAGCTAATCAATAGTAAAGATGCATTCTGATTGTTTTCATGCACTCTCAATTTTTCACGTAGATAGATGTATGACTTGATGTCAAGTAAAGAAGATGAGTTTAAGTTCTTTCAATATATCAGCATGATCAACGAGTCACTACTTCTTCAAGCATATGTAGTTACAAACTCAAAACTCATCATCTGATTCAACTATTTTATCTGATATCTTTTCATCAATTACTTAACAGCACTGTTAATGTGATGAAGATGTTTCAATATCAACGCAGTCAACATGTCATGAATTCTTTGATTACTTGTAATCACGATTCTCAAACTTATCATTTGAATCAACTATTTTACTAGTAGTATCTTTTCATCTCTTACTGACATCAACATGTCATTAATCTTCTTCATAGATTGATTGTGACTGTTAGAAGAAATGTTATCACGTAGATGAAAACTTTGCATAACAGCTTTTCTGATCACGCAACGTTTTAACATCATTTAAACTGCGTTAAATTGAAATTTCTTGACTCTTTTGACTTCTATTTAAACATCAAATAGAATCAAAAGATTCGTAGTTAACATCATGTATAAATGAATCTTGTCATCAATTTAATGAGATCAGTATCATGTGATTAATGAATTCTTAAAGTAATGTTGAAATCATGCTTAAATATTCAATTTAATCATGTCGTGAGTAAAATGTTTGATTCAATAAAGATAGTTATAACTAAGACTTTAAAAATACAGAAGAAAGAAGATAAAAAGAAAAGAAGAATATGCTTTATATAGTAGTTACTCAGATTTGACGCTAGTTTCAAAGAATACAGAAGAAAGAAGGTAAAAAGAAAAGAAAAACATGCTTTATATAGTAGTTACTTAGATTTAACGTTAGTTTCAAAGAGAACATGTTGAAACACAAGAAAAATGTTGATTTGAAGAATGTTTCGTTGACATAAAAAGTGTTTATCATAGACATCTGTTAACTACTTGTAACATAAAGAAGTGTGTTTGTTTAAAAGACAATAGAAACGAAATAAAAGATGCTAGAAAATGAAACAGATGCTAAGTCAGATCTAGATTAGATCTGAGTCAAATCTTGACTAAATTATTTACTAGTTTTAATCAATATGCAGTGAACTCACTAACGTTTACTGTAAATTGATATAAGTTTGATCTTTGACACATTTATAACAATTAATCACTAAATGACAAAACAGTAATAAATGACAGAGTAATGAAAATCACTCATGTACTACAAGAAATCATAGAAGAATCTACATCTTAAGCAAAATCATTAAATTATACAAAAGACTTTTGAAATCAGAATTACTCTGAAATCATGATGAAATTAAGATAACTGCAAGTCATGTAAAAAACACAAAATACTTAAAAAGCATGAAATGATTATTTGAAATATAATGATCATAAAAACAAGATCATTAAAGATTTGATTTGATTTGAATTCATACACTTTTGTGACATCAATTTAAGTTCGACTCATGAGAAAAATCATGTTATGTGTATTGAATGAACAAAACTCTCTGAGAAAGAAAATCGCTTGTTGACTACATGATAACTTCACATCATTGAAACAATAAATTTGAAACAATGTTATCAATAATGAATCTATAGCTTCTATTCAGCATGTGATGCTTAAGTAAACTCTTAATGAGTGTTTATACTGTTTGATTATGATGCATCATCTTTGCTCTGCTCTTCATTGATGATATTTTATACAAACGATGTTTCGATTTTCGATCTTTGATCATGAACGTTGAAGACAATTTCTTTGCACTCATGATGCTCATGATTGTAATGTTGAAAACTGTGTTCTCTTGCTCAATGATTGTCATTCATTGAATCAAGAAATATGTGATGAAAAAGAAACATGCATGATGAAGAGATAAAGTGTGATTGTATTGAATAATTCTTTTCTTCTTCTGATTTGATTTTGTCATGATGTCAGATCATCAACTCAATTTAAAACATAAATTGTCGATGTCTTAAATAATCTCAATTCATTGAATCTGTTTTGCAGTTCAATGAATCAAGTCATCAATCTAGTCATCGTCATCTTAATCTAGTTTCAGCAATTTTGTTTCAATCATCTTAATCATGTGCATGAATCTTTGCAATCTTAAGTCATAGAACTACTGTCTAGTCTTGATTCTGCTTGATTCATGTATATAAAAGTCGAGCTCTCGTTCTTTTCTTTCACTCTTTGTCTTTCGTCTTATACATTATTTAATGTATTGTCTTGTATTTAGATTCTATCAAAGTAATAATAATATCAGTCTTCTATATTGATAGTATCTTTAGTTTAGCTCAATCTCTGACATTACAAAAGATTTACACTTTCTGCAACATTTTCATACATTGAAATCTCATCTAGTTACTCTTTTGCTCAAATGAAGTCATCTCACAATCTTTCAATCGACGATGAGCGTGCTGTTGAACAGTTTACTCAAAGTGTGATTGAAAATTCAGTTGAGATCTTTCGCATAATGCGTGAGCTTCAAAATCAAGTTCAACAACATGATGTTATCACTTCATTTTCATTCATCGTTCTCAGTTCTTCAATCTATATAGAGTTGAATTCTCAATCTCTTGCAATGATAGTTCAGATCATTGCACAAATCTTGAATAATCAATCTTTCTTCGTTGTTCATCTCTCTGCAAATTCTGTTGCTGTCTTCATTGCTTCTAGATTCAAGAAGCTTCTTGACATATTTAAATATGAGAGAAACAAAGATCAATTGAATGCATGAAAGCAGAGTCTGATACAGCGCATGAACATGAACGACGATCATTATCTCTCTCATCGAGTCAAGATCATTTATGTCGAGTCACGACTCATTATAGATAAGAAGATTCACAATCTAATGAATCAATATTGAGTCAATGATCTTTGTATCATTTTCATCTTTGCAAATTGATGACATAAGTTACATCATTACTGCGACAATTTTTTCAAGACAGAAGATGCTCATTTATATCTTCATGAAACTCTGAAGCAAGACATGAATAACTTTGTTGACTATTACAATTTCTTCTATCAAAAGAAAGAACATTCTTTGATGAAAGATTTCTTATTGATTGATTGTCTGAAGCACAATGTCAATTATTTCACTCAAGTCATCATTTTCTTTCGATGAAATCTCAATGAAACTCAATCATTCATCTTTCATCAATGAATTCAAGCATTTTTTAACATCGATGAAGAGCTTCAGCAGCTTAAGCATCATCAATCTCGCTTTATCTTTGTCATTGTTTCATTCATCAAAGTCAAGAACATCTTTGCATCGACTAGTAATTCTTTGAGTTCAAAGATCATCATCTCTGTGACTGTTGTTTCAACAGTATCTTCGTCTCTTTCTCTTTTGTTTCTCGATGAATCAATGAATTTAAGCTTTGTCATTGTCATCATTCAAGATAAGACTTTGATCGTTTTTGAGATCAAGAAAATCTGCAACAAGTGAAAGCTGTGTTACTACTGCAAATTGCAACATTCAAGCAAAATTGCTAAAGAATGCTCAAATAAGAAGCTCTTCACTCTGCATATCATGAATGTTTACAACAGTGATGTCATCAATATAAATGAAGAAGTCTCGCTGCTTGCAAAAAAAGTTTAGTCTTTAAGCTAAGTCGCGCTCAGAAATCTGTATACATATCATCTTGTCTACTAGTTTCAATCTTTTCACTCTCACTTCAATCATATAAAAAGCTTTCTGCTAAATCTGTCTTGAAACTCTTTGAATTCAATTTGACATTCAAAGATAGTCACATGATAGTATTTTATATTCTACGTCAAGTTCAATCTAAAGTTCATGCTTTCACTTTGATTGATAGTGAAATCTTTGCTTATGTCTTTATGAATAAATTCTTCACGTAACAACATCATCTTTTCTTGCATCAATTAACTCATTCTCATAAACTTCAAGAATTTGATGATCAAGTCGCTTTAATCAATGATATTACTCATGTTGTTGAAATCACAATGATTCTTAATGAACACATTGAAAAACTATTCTTCTATGTCATTGAATTAAGTCAGTATCTCATCATCATGAGTTTATCATGACTTCATCATCACGTCATTGATGTTAATTTTGAACACAATATTCTCATCTTGTCTTTCTTTTTCTGTCTTAATCATTGTTGCTCATCTCTCATCAAGATTTATGATCTTAATCAACAAGAAGAAAATTTCTCGTTCAAAGTTAACAAAGTAGCTTTCTTTCAATCTCGTTCTCAATTCATTCACAAGAAGCAACTTAGTTCATGAATCACTCACAAGAAGCAATTTAGTCTACAGATCATTCACAAGAAGCAATTTAGTCTACAGATTACTCACAAGAAGCAATTCAGTATTCAATTCGCTCGTAAGAAGTAATCTAGTTTCTTATTCACTTGAAAGAAGTAACTCAGTTTTCAGTTTGCTTGCAAGAAGCAATCTAGTTTCTCATTTACTTAAAAGAAGCAACTCAGTTTTCAGTTTGCTCACAAGAAGCAATTCAGTTCTCAATTCACTTACAAGAAGCAACTCAGTTTTTCATTTGCTCACAAGAAGCAATATAACTCTTCGTTCGCTCACGAAAAGTCAATTAATACTCAGCTCATTTACAGAAAATAAATCTCGTTCAATCTTGTCTCTTGTCTGAAACAAGAAGCTTCTAGTTGTATTCTTCAAGTCATTCAAAAAGAATACTCATCAAAAATCAAGTGTCAAAATTCTTTTCTTTCTAAAACTTCTGTTGTTTCTTGAGCAGATCAATTCAATCGATCTTCTATACAACTTGACATAGTCGAGTTGAGAGTTCAAAGCTTTGATCATGCTGCTCATGTCAAAAACATTGAAGTGTTTAGCATCATTCTAAAGAAAATTGATGTCTTCTTGAATCTTGAATCAATCTCATCTTCTAGTCTAGACTCTGACGAGTCAAAATCGCGTCATACGACTTTGACTGTCTGTTCAAAGAACAGTTCAACTCTTGCTCAGTTCTCATCTCACTCTCAAGACAGTACATATGATAAGAATCATCGTCTGAATCTTCATCAAATGAAAAAGAAATTTCATTTGACTGCATTCACGACACAAGAAGATCTTGAAGTCTATTAACAAAGTAAGAACGTCGATTCAGTCATAATTCTATCGTTCAAATATTTCAAGTTTCTAAATGTCTTCTTCAAGAAGAACGTTAATATCTTGTCTTTGCATCAAGCTCATGATCATGTCATACATCTTAAAGAAGATGCTCAACTCTCAGTCTTCGCTTTGTACAACATGAGTCGTGACAAAATTTTAGAACTTCGTCGTTATCTGAATGAGAATCTGAGCAAAGATTTCATTTGAGTCAGTCACTTTCAGACGATCATTTCTGTTCTCTTCATCAAGAAACTTGAAGAAGAACTTTGCTTCTGCATGAACTATCGAGATCTGAACGTTATCACAGTCAAGAATTGATATTCTCTGTCTCTGATTTCAGAAACGCTGAATCATCTAAGTTGAGCTAAAATCTTTATCAAGCTGAATATCATCTCTGCATTCAATTGACTTCAAATCAAAGAAGAAGATGAAGCTTTCATTGTTTTTTGCACTCGATTTGAATTATTCAAGTATCTAGTCATGCTCTTTGATTTATGTAATGAGTCTGTCTCGTTTCAGAAGTACATCAACAATATTCTTCATGAATATTTAGATAAGTTTTGTACAGCTTATTTGAATGACATCTTGATCTATTTCGACAATAAACTCGAGCATGAGATTCATGTCAAGCTCATTCTACAAAAGCTGCAAGAGACAGATCTTCAGATGAATATAATCAAATGCAAGTTTCACGTCACTCAAGTCTCATATTTAGAATTAATAATTATCATCAAAGAAATCAAGATGAACTCTTTTAAGATAGACATCATTGTCAACTGACTCATCTTGATCAACGTTAAAAACATTCAAAGTTTTCTAGATTTCGCGAACTTCTATAAAAGATTCATCTATGACTATAGTAGAATAGTTATCTCGCTCACTCATCTCATCAGAAAAGATGTACTTTTTGTCTGATTTCAGAAATGTCAGATTGCATTCAACATTCTTAAGAAAGTCTTCACTTTCAAGATTATTCTTCGTCACTATAATTCAGATCACAAGATTGTGATAGAAATCAATGCTTCAAACTATGTGTTTGAAGACATTTTTTTTCAATACGATGAGAATGAGATTCTTCATTCAGTCGCTTACTTTTTGAAGAAGCATAACTCAGTTGAGTGTAACTACGAGATCTACGATAAAGAACTCATGATCATTGTTTGCACTTTCGAGAAATGATGATCAGAGCTTGAAGACTCTATCTATTCTGTCGAGATGATCACGAATCACAAAAACCTTGAATATTTCATGTCAATTAAGCAGTTGAATCGTCATCAAGCTTGTTGAAGTGAGTTTCTGTCTAAATTCAACTATTGCATCGCTTATCATTTTGACAAGATCGATGATAAGTTGAATGCTCTGACACATCACTCAGAAGATCTTTCTAAAGAGAAAAATACATTCGATTCTTGACATCAATATCAACATCAGACAATTTTGAAAACTCATGTTTTAGATCTTGATATTGTTGAGAATCTCATTCTTGACATCTTCAACATCAAAGTCATGAAGCTTCAGTCACAAATCATCGCTTTAGATTCAGTTCAGTTACATCTGTTTTCAGTTATTTCAGCACTTGTGCAAATTCTAGCTCTCATGAATCTAGAAATTGAAGAATTCAATGTTGAAAACATCAAGTTTCAGCTAGATCAAGACACTCTGAATCTTGATGAAGATTTTGCTGACATTCTCACTCAGACATTGTGAAAGCAAGTCGAAATCAATGACAAATTCGCAGCTCAGATAATCGAAGTGCTTTGCAATAAAGCATGACATCACAACAAGATCTTTCTAATTGAGTGTGAAGAACACGAGAATCATCTGTACTTTCAAGAAAGAAAGTACATGCTCAACTCAGATAAACTACATCTTTGTATTATTCAGCTCGCTTATGATAGTGTCATTGATGATCACTCAGAAAGAGCAAAAAGCTATGAACTGATCAGTTGAGTCTACTGATGATCAAACATTTATAAGTATGTTCAACGCTTCGTACAAAACTGTCACATGTGCACACGTTTCAAGTTCTCTAGACAACGAACTCAAGAATGATTGTGTTCTCTTTCGATCTTTGAACATCGTTGATGTGATGTGTTCATGAACTATGTAGATTCTTTATCGCTCAATATCTTCATGAATATCACATATAAATATATTCTAATCTTCATTGATCATTTTATCAAAATGAAACATTTAGTTCTCATCACTTTTATGAAAGTTGAAGAAGCTATCAACTGCTTTTATGCTCATGTTTGAAAACATCATGATTTACTCAAGTTCTTCATGTCTGATCGAGACACACAATTCATCTTCAATGTCTGAAAGCATATGTGTAAAATGCTGAAGATAGACGTTAAGTTATCAACAATGTATCACTCTGAAATCAATGATCAAATTGAGAAAGTCAATGCTGTCATGAAGCATTATTTTTGAGTCTTCGTCAACTACATGCAGAATGACTGAGCTAAGTGACTTTCTGAAGTCAAATTCATCGTCAATAATGCATTCTCATCAATCACTTTAACATCATTCTTCTTGATCAATTCAAATCAGAACTTACATCTAAACTTCGAGTCTTTTGAATCTCTGTTCAAGAATCTTACGTCTCAAGCTTGAGACAAGTTAATCAATGTCAAAGAGTTCATCAAGAAAATGAAGAAACTAACTGAGCATTTACATGATGAGATGCTTATAGCTCAGATCATCTACGAATTCAATGTCAATCTCTCTCGTCGTTTTTGTTCTAGATACTTCATCAAAGATGAAGTCTGACTGAATGCTCGCAATCTCAGCATTGCTCATTTCACTGTCAAGTTAGATGATCATAATGTTGATCTTTTCAAGATTAAGCGTGTTTTCAAGAATAATTCTCTGATCATTAAGTTAAATCTTTCAGCATTCATGAAAATTCATTCAATCTTTCATGTCATTCTTCTGAATCATATTGCAAGTGACTTTCTCTCGAGTTAACGTCAGAAATCTCGAGAACTCGTTGTCATCAAGAATGACAAAAGATTCTGATATGTAAGAAGCATACTAAACTTCAAGCGTGATAGATGTTATAATTCATTTCTGCTCAAGTATTACATTGATTGAGAAGATCATTTTTCTACTTGAGAATCTTTTCATCTTCTGAATAATTGTGAGCAAGCGCTCAATGAATATTATCTCGTCAACTCTGTTGTCGAAGAATCACATGTACTGTCATGTGTGATGTCTCAATGTCAATGTCAAGAACTTTAAATTCAATCTTCATTCTTTCAATTCAGCTCAGATCTGACTCAGATCTTGTCTAGATCTGATTCAGACATTTTGTTTAAATCTGACTC
>JAABUP010005466.1_pt1 | contig 19285 bp, 18 predicted proteins | sample 5559201 | NCBI WGS metagenome assembly JAABUP01 (sample SAMN10711887, study PRJNA513373) | rock metagenome | isolation source: Antarctica rocks | place: Antarctica
AGCATCTCTTTATCATAAATCTCATAATTGCACTCTGCAGATGCATTCTTCTTTGAATAGTAGGCACAGAGTCTTTACACATTGTTCATTAACTGTAACAGGGTTTCATCTATGCATCAATCTGAGAAATCTGTTTTCATCATCGTCATACATGTGTGATCAAATGAAACTAGAATTGACACTGAAATGAACATCATTGACATAATCAGGTTAGAAAAGTTCTTAATGAACTTTTGATAGAAGTTTGCAAAGCCTATGAAACTCTGTACAATCTTTACTGATTTAGGGGCTTGTCAGTTCATGATTGCCTTCATCTTTTGAGAATTCATTTGTACACTCTTTCTCACTTTCAGAATGAACTTTAGATACTTAATTGACTTGACTTCAAACTCACATTTGTCAATGTCAATTTGTAGGTCAGCTTCTCAAAGCTGTAGTAGTACCTTTCATACATGATTTCAATGTTGATGCAGCAATTCATCAGTGAAAATAAGAATATCATTCACATAGGCTGAACAGAACTCATTCAGAAAGTTCTGCAAGGCTCAGTTAATATATCTTTGAAAGGTGCTTGAGGCATTGACTAGCTCAAAAGAAGTCATCATTCATTCATACAACTCATACCTCATACAAAACACTGTCTTTCATTTATCTTCTGCAGCAATTCAAATCTTGTGAAATGCTGCTATGACATTCAACTTAATGTATCATTGAGCTCATCTGATGTTCCACAGAGTCTCATATATCAATGAAAGAGGGTAACGATCCTTCTGAGTGATTCAGTTCAAGCCACAGTAGTTCACACAGAACTGAAGTTCATCTTCTGACTTCTGTATGAATAAAACAGATGCTGCAGCAGATGAGTTACTGACTTGTATGAACTGCTTATTCAAAAGTTCTGTTAGTGTCTTACACAACATTAGTAGCTTCTCTTTTGTCATGTTGTATAGAGAACCTCAGGGTACTTTTGACTCTTTTTCATTCACCTCTTTTAGTTCAATTTGATGGTCTGTGTCTTCTCTTCTTAAGGGCGGCAACTTCTCAGTCATCATACAATTGAATACATTTAAAAATTCATGATAATGATCAGAGAGTATAGTCCTCAAGTCAGTCTTCTTTCTTGAGGTTAAGGCTTTTTCAATATTGGTCATGCTGACTGAGAACACCTCAATCTTCTTCTGTTTCTCTTCTTTCTTTCATATGAGGTTTGTAAAGAATGTAGCTAACATCATAACATGATTGAACTCACTCTCAGCAGAAGCTTTTCTGTTCTGTATGATAGTTTCTGTGAATTCAATTGTAAGAAAGGCTCTGTCTGCATTCAATATGATCTTGTTCTGCTTCATTCATGATAGACCTAGTATAAGATTGTAGAATGCTAACTTAAAGACAATATAAAAGAATGCTCTTGACTTTTGATGTCTGTCAATATCAATTTGTATGACAGCTACTTCATTTACTGATGAATTTGAAGGTTCATCAAACTCTGTAATCATATGAGGTCTTATCTTCATGCACTGTAGGTTGTGATTTTTAGCAAAGTGAGAAGTGATCATTTCATATAACAGACACTCTGTGTTGTACAAGGTATGCGCATATGACTTCTTATTGATTAATGTTGACATAGTGAAGGAGGCACTGTTCATCTGATTCTCAAACTTCTTTCAGCTTTTATCACATCTCATACACTCTCAGCTGCAACTTCTGCTAGAAGCTACTCTTTTTCTGAGTTCTTCTTTTCTTCTGTTGTCTTCTTCACAGTCTCAGCAGTGACAACATTGATGACGCAAGATCATACAGCAGGCAGAAATTTGCAGTTCTTAATGAAGTGGTCATTGTCTCTGCAGTGCATGCATAGTTGTTTTGTACAATGTTTCATCACTTTCTTCTCTGACACTCATTGTGCTCTGTGTCTCTCTTCAGTTTCTGTAACCACAACAATGGTGTGCTCAGTGAGTTTTCAGTTCATGTTGTTTGTGTGAGACTGTTGTGTGATGATGATAGTTGTCATATGACACTCTTGAGTAACAGCCTTCTGAATTGAGTTTAAGTTGTGACTGACTCACTGTAGCAAGATAATGTACTCATCATACAACACAGAGATTGAGGTGACAATCAGAGCTCACATGAGTGTTGTGTCAAGACTGTTACTAAGAAATGTTCTCTTAACAACATCATCTCATTTCAAGCCTTCTGCTTTCAACAGCATTCATTCAAAGGTGATCAGGTGTCTAGCAAATGGTTTTTCCTTCTGTTTTAAAGCTCTTAAGGTACAAGTTGCTTTTTGCTTCAATTTTGAGTCATTGTACATGTGTTAAAGCTGATTGATCAGCTTCTCAATGATTGTATGATTTAAAACTTCATTTGACTTAATACAAGTTGCAATTCAAGGTGTGACCTGGCTTAGAGCCAACCCTTCAAGCCAACTGTGTAAGTATCAGAACTGCACACTGACATTGTCATCTGACATGTTCACATTCAATTTAGCAACAATTTGTTGTAGTCAAGGTCTGAATTCCACTCTCTTTTCTCTGAATCTGAGTGAATCAGAAAGACACCATTTTAAGTGTCAATTCACACTCATTGCTGCAATGAGCTGCTTTAAAGTGAGATTGTTCATACAATTGACTGATTCTTGAGAAGAAGATGATGTTGCAACAGCTGATGTTGAAATAACTGTATTTACTGATGTAGCTGACATGAGATTGTCTCAATTCATCACAAAGGTGTAAAGAAGATCTGTACAAGCCTTCATGTTTCACATGTTCTCTTCTGTATGACTCTTCATACTGTGTAATTCTGTCATAAATATTTGCGCTCAAGAAAGAATCTTCTCAGCAACAGTCTTCACTTTATCTGTCATAGGGGTTTCTGCGCTCATTCTGCACTGATTTCAACAATTGTACAGCAAGGCCTCTAGTGTAGGTCAGGTTTAAATGAGAATAGTATTTTAATGTCACAGGTTTGCAATGAGACTGACACTCAATTGATAATTTCTAAATACAAGAAGAATACTATGAAGAGAAAAAGAAGAGCTTCATACAGAAGCAAAAAGATAATGTGCTTTAGTCTTAGGGTCTTAGTAAGCAACTAGATCATAAGACCTTAGTATGGGTTCAACTTATGACAATCATGAATGAAGCAGAATGAGATCATATTAAATGCAGACAGAGTCTTTCTTATGATTGAATTCACAGAAACTATCATATGAAACAGAGAAGCTTCTGCTGAGAGTGAGTTCAATTATGTTATAATGTCAGCTACATTCTTTACAAATCTTGTACAAAAGAAAGAAGAGAAACAGAAGGAAATTGAGGTGTTCTCAGTCAGCATGATTGATATTGAAAAAGTCTTAATCTCACAAAAGAAGACTGACTTAAGAACTATACTCTCTGATCATTATCATGAGTTTTTAAATGTGTTTGATCATATAATGACTGAGAAATTGCCTCTCTTAAGAAAAGAAGACACAGATCATCAGATTGAACTAAAAGAGATGAATGAAAAAGAGTTAAAAGTACTCTGAGATTCTTTATACAACATGATGAAAGAAGAGCTATTAGTGTTGTGCAAGACATTAACAGAACTTTTGAATAAGCAGTTCATATGAGTCAGTAACTCATTTGCTGCAGTGTTTGTTTTATTCATACAAAAGTTAAAAGATGAACTTCAGTTCTGTGTGAACTACTGTGACTTGAACTAAATCACTCAAAAGAATTGTTACCTTCTTTCATTGATATAGAAGACTCTGTGAAACATTGAATGAGCTCAATGATACATTAAGTTGAATGTCATAGCAGCATTTCACAAGATTTGAATTGCTGCAGAGAATGAATGAAAGACAACATTTCATATGAGATATGAGTTGTATGAATGAATGATGACTTCTTTTGAGCTAGTCAATGTCTCAAGCTCATTTCAGAGATATATTAACTGAGTCTTGTGAGACTTTTTAAATAAGTTTTGTTCAGTCTATATAAATGATATTCTCATCTTCACTGATGAGTCTTTGCATCAGCACTGAGATCATGTATGAAGAGTACTACTATGGCTTTGAGAAGTTGACTTACAGATTGACATTGATAAATGTGAGTTTGAAGTCAAGTCAATCAAGTACTTAAGGTTCATTCTGAAAGTTGAAAAGAGCATACAAATGAACTCTCAAAAGATGAAGACAATTATGAACTGACAAGTCTTTAAATCAGTAAAGAGAGTACAGAGTTTCATAAACTCTGTAAACTTTTACTGAAAGTTCATTAAGAACTTTTTTAATTTGATTATGTCAATAATGACTCTCATACAAAAGAACACACTTTTTAAGTGAACTGAGAAAGCTGATCAAGGTTTTAAGAAGCTAAAGACTATGTTCATTTCAGTGTCAATTTTAGTTCTGTTTGATCATATATGTATGATCATGATGAAAACAGATTTCTCAGATTGATGCATAGATGAAATTCTGTTACAGTTAATAAATGATGTGTAAAGACTCTATGTCTATTATTCAAAGAAGAATGCATCTGCAGAGTGCAACTATGAAATTTATGATAAAAAGATGCTGATCATCATATGATGTTTAAAAGAATGAGACACAGAATTGAGAAGTGTGTCAAGTTTTCAGATTTGTACAGATCACAAGAACCTGAAATACTTTATAACAGTTAAAAAGCTTACAGAGCAACAAATGAGATGGTTTTTTATACTGTCACAATACAACTTCTTCATACTATACTTGTTAGAAAATCAGAATGAGAGAGTAGATGCTCTGTCAAGACATGAGTAAGATATGTTAACAGGTCTTTCAGATGATAGAGTACAGCATTGTATGATGCAGATAATACATTCTGAAATGATGAGCAAGCCTTTTTTTTTTAGACTGTCTCAATGACAGTAGCAGATATATTGATACCTGTACTTGTACAAGATCAGAACCTGTTCAGTGAAGTCACAGATCTTGAGCAAATGTGAGTGAATGCTGAAATAAGAGATGAGTTGTATGAGAAGCTGTGTTAAGCAATTTAGAAACAACAAAGATTATTTCTCACTGTTTTAAAAGTGAGGATATTTATAACAAAATGCTTCTTGAGCAATGAAGAAAAGCTACTCTTTTGTGAAAGACACTGAGTGCTATTCTCAGAATCTCTTTGTATGAAACTGATTCAGTATACACAGAACTCAACAATGACTGAACACTTAAAAAGAGATGTAACTGATACTCTTTTATTATGACAGTTCTTTTGACCTGAGATGCTACAGAATGTTTGTACATTCTGCTGAAATTGTGACAAATGCTGTACAAACAACAGCTGAAAAGATCATTAACAAGGCTTCTTGAAGCCTCTATCTGTATTGAAGCAAATTTGACAAAAGATATTCATTGACTTTGTAGTAGATCTACTGTCAAGTGAGGATTGTATGAACCTTCTGATAATTACAGATCATTTTAGCAAAAGAGTAATACTGAAACTGTGCAAGAATATGACTGCAGAATGAGTGACTCAGACATTTGTACAATGTTTCTATTGAGCTCATAAGCTTTTTACTGCAATAGTCTCAAATTGAGGCACTCAGTTTGTGAGCAGTTTATGAAAGAGAGTCTGTCAACTTTTGAAGATTGTATAAAGAGTGTTCACAGCATACCACTCAGAAACTGACAGAACAACTGAGCAAATGAATCAGAATGTTGAGCTGTACATTTGTATGTTCTTCAATTATAGTCAGAACAACTGAGCAAGCCTGCTCTTCATGATTGAGCTAATTATAAACAATCATGACTTTACCTCAACAGAGGTGAGTCTTTTCTTCTTGTTTCATGAGTATCACATGAAGCCTCTACAACTACTTGAGAAATTAAAGCCTGTATGATCTGTGAAAAGTTCAGTACAGAAAGCTGATCAGATCATATGAAAGATGAAAGAAGTCATAAAGTAAGCACAGATGACTATGACTGTTGCTCAGCAGATACAGAAGAAAATGATGAATTAAAAGAGACAGCAGTCTTATGACTTCAAGAAAGAAGACAAGATCTGACTAAACCTTAAGAACATACATACAGACTGTCTGTGCAAGAAGTTTGATGCAAAGAATGTTAAATACATCATTGTTAAGAAGATCAGCTCACATTTCTTCTGTTTGAACACACTGTCAGGTATTCATAATGTGTTTTACTCAGTTATGCTTCAATCAACAGTCATGAACACTCTCTCTTTTCAGCATACAACAGATCTGCAACCTTTGTCACAAATTGTAAGCAATGAAGAAAAGTTTGAGATAAAGAAGATTTTGAAGAAGAGATTCATACAATGTAGAAAAGAATTCAAGAAGAAGTACTTGATAAAATGAGTCAGTTATACTCAATTCACATGAGAACTGATGTTTGTTCTGAAAGACACAATGACATTAAACTGATGAAAGTTAATGCAATCTGAGATGACTAAATCTTAACTGTACACAAGAAGATCTTCAAAGACCTTATCAACATTGAGCAAAAGCTCAAAGAATGAGATTATGTCATAAGAGACTGAGGTGCTTCATGAGTTTGAGAGATTGTACAAAGTTCAAAATGTAGTGTTGAATTTATTTAATTTATTTCTATGCTAATTACTAATGATGCCTTCTTGATTTTGTCAAAGCTACTTGTTCTGAGCATCACACAGAGATGAGACATACAGCTCAGATGTTGTACACAGCTCATACAACTAAATCTATATTAAAGGCAATGCAAGAAAAGAAAAAGAAGTCATATGTATCTAAAGATCAAGATTGATAACAACTGTCTTTGCTGACAGTGAGGTTGATGCAATCTGCCTCAGTTTAGCAACACACTCACTCTCATTGACATTGTTGTTGTTTTCATCATTTGAGATGACAATGAGTACATCATTGTTGCATACAGAACAGTGAGCAGCATGATCACATCACTTACAGTTGTCACAACATTCATTGAAATGTTTTGATGTACAACAACATTTTAAAAAGAGTGTCATACTATGTTTTTGACAGTCAGTACAATCATCAGAAATCAACACACTTTGACTTTAAATCAGAATCACATTGATGTACAATGACTGATGAGTTCTCATCTGCTGTGATGTAATACAGTTTTGTATGAACAAAACATTGTCATCAGACAGAGTAAGAATAACCATTGTCTGAGAGAAGTGAGTGTACAAAGCAAGCTGCTGTTGATCAATCTTAAGAACAAAATTGACATCAATGTTCACACAGACAAGAACAGTGATGTAAGTGTTGTATAAGATAAGAGCTCTATAAGTTGTCAGCTCTGAGATACATACTTATATGACACTTACATGATGATAGTTGTTGATGTTGTGTTGCTGCTGAGCTTGTCATACAAGAGTCAGTGCTGAAATGTGTCAATCAAAGAAGATTTCACATACAAGAGGTGAGAGTGAAGAAGTTAAAGAAAAAAGAAAAAAAGATTTGAGAAAAGAGATGAGAAGATTTATAACTCACTTCACTGAGAGATAAACTGAAGTGAATTGTCATCTGAATTGTACAAGAAAGAAAATCACATGTTGACAAGTGATAAAAACTTTATCTGTGAACCTTACTTGTACAAAGTGAGCAAACATGTGTTAACAGACAATGACAACTGTACAACAATCTTTTCAGACATTTAGAGCACAATCTTGAAGAAAAAGAAAGAGATGATGTTATAAGTTGAACTCATACTAAGGTCTTATGATCTAGTTACTTACTAAGACTTTAAGACTAAAGCACATTATCTTCTCACTTCTGTATGAAGCTCTTCTTTTCTCTTCATAGTATTCTTCTTGTATTTAGACATTATCAATCAAGCATCAGTCTCATTGTAAACCTGTGACACTGATGATCTGTGTCTTCTTTTTTTAAGAAAGACAACTTCTCAGTCATTGTATAATCAAACACATTTAAAAACTCATGATAATGACTGAGAAGTATAGTTCTTGAGTCTGTCTTCTTCTGTGAGGTTAAGGCTTTTTTGATATCAACTATGCTAGTTAAAAACATCTCAATCTTCTTCTGTTTCTCTTCTTTCTTCTGTATGAGGTTTAAAAAGAACATAGCTGACATCATAATATGATTGAACTCACCTTCAGCTGAAGCTTCTTTGTTTCATATGACAGTTTCTGTGAATTCAATTGTAAGAAAGGCTCTGTCTGCATTCAATATGATCTCATTCTGCTTCATTCATGATAGACTAAGTATAAGGTCATAGAATGCTATCTTAAAGACAATATAAAAGAATGTTCTTGACTTCTGATGTCTGTCAATATCAATCTGTACAACAGCTACTTCATTTACTGATGAATCTGAAGGTTCATCAAACTCTGTACAAGGTCTTATCTTCATGCACTGTAGATTGTGATTTTTAGCAAAGTGAGAAGTGATTATTTTATAGAACAGACATCTTGTGTTGTACAAGGTATGTGCATATGACTTCTTATTGATTAATGTTGACATAGTGAAGAAAGCACTGTTTATCTGTTTCTTAAACTTCTTTCAGCTTTTATCACATTTCATATGTTCTCAGCTGCAACTTTCACTAGAAGCTACTCTTTTTCTGAGTTCTCATCTGTCTTTATTACTTTCTTCACAATCTCAGCTGCAGTAGTGTTGATGGTTTGAGATTATACAGTCAATAGAAGTTTGCACTCTTTAATAAAATGTCTGTTCTCTTCACATCACATACACAGTTATTTTATATGACACTCTGTCACTTTCTTCTCTGACACTCATTGTGTTTTACATTTCTCTTCAGTCTCTGTTACTGTTACACTTACATGCTCAGTGACTTTTCAGTTCATGAAGTCAGAGTGAGGCTGCTGTGTGATGATAATAGTGATTGTATGATGCTTTTTAGTAGCAGTCTTCTGAATTGACTCTAGATTGTGACTGACTCACTGCAGTAAAGTAATGTACTCATCATACAACACAGAGATTGATGTTGCAATCAGGGCTTGCATGAGCATTACATTTAGACTGTTACTGAGAAATGTCTTCTTAACAGTATCATCTTATTTTAAGTCTTTCACTTTTAGCAATGTTTGTTTAAAGGTGATCAGATGTTTTATGAATGACTTTTCTTTCTGTTTTAATGCTTTTAAGATACAAGTTGCTCTTTCTCTTAATTCTGAGTTGTCATATGCATGTTGAAGTTGATTAATTAGCTCTTCAATGATTGTGTGATTCAGGGCTTCATTTAACTTGATACAAGCTGCAATTTAAGATGTGACTTGACTTAAAGCCAACCCTTTCAGCTGACTGTGTAAGTATCAGAACTGCACACTGACATTGTTGTCTGACATGTTCACATTCAATTTAGCAACAATTTGTTGTAGTCAAGATCTAAACTTCACTCTTTTTTCTCTGAATTTGAGTGAGTTAAAGAGACACTGCTTTAAGTGCTGATTCACACTCATTGCTGCAATGAGCTGCTTTAAAGTGAGACTGTTCATATAATTGACTGATTCTTGAGAAGAAGATAATGTTGCAACAGCTGATGTAGTCAGTGTGAGATTGTCTCAATTCATCACAAAGATGTAAAGAAGATCTGTATGAGTCTTTATGTTCTGCATGTTCTCTTCTGTATAACTCTTCATGCTGTGTAGTTTTGTTATAAATATTTGAGCTCAAGAAGAAATCTCATCAGCAACAGTCTTCACTTCATCTGTTATAGAGGTTTCTGCACTCATTCTGCACTGATTTTAACAATCATACAGCAAGGTCTTTAGTGTAGATCAGGTTTAAATAAGAATAGTATTTTAATGTCACAGGTTTGCAATGAGATCAATGCTTGATTGATAATTTCTAAATACAAGAAGAATACTATGAAGAAGAAAAGAAGAGCTTCATACAGAGACAAAAAGGTAAGTGCTTTAGTCTTAAGGTCTTAGTCAGTAACTAGATCATAAGACCTTTAGTATAAGTTCAACTCATGACATGAAGAGATGAGATAGTCACATTGAGATCATGTTTACTGTATGATTATCTTACTTACTCTCTGTGACAGATAGTCTTCTCTATAGGTATTCACCTTACAAATGTGCTAACTTCTGAACTATGATCACATGACATGCTTTAACAATGGTGTTGCACAGTAATCATTTGCCATTCTGTGTTTCTGCTGTCATTATCTGCATGTCATTAATAGAATGTTGAGAGTAATTGTACTAGCAGTTTTTGAGTCATTACAGTTTGAGAGCGGTATTCATGGCTTACCATACTGTATTTTTACCTCTATAATCAATTAACTTATTTAAGAGCTACCTTTGTCATACTGATACACAAGTCACTTACAAGAAATTAAAACATTATGACTGCTGTATTAAAACAAATCATTCTCTTATAATGATTATATTTAAGTAAGCATAGTGATAAAAGAGTTATCACTGATAAGTATGCAGAAAAAGTGTATAAGAGGGTATAAACATAATAAACATAAAATCTGAAATTGTAAGTAAATAAAGCTGAGATGCTTTATTTATATAAAAAACATAATGTTATGTAAAGTGTGTACAGTGTACACTCAGTATATAGAAAAGTCCGCGCAGTGCTTGCGGAGGTGTTTGAGAATCGTGTGTATCTGCTTCAACCACAGCTAAATATACTTTGTTAGCTGGCGACTACGTAAATAATAGGTGTGGTCTTCAGCTCTGCTTCGTCAATAAAACCCCCCTTACTGAAGTATAGTCGCCCAAAGCTCTCCAGAAATAAAACTTCATACTCGAATTCCTCCCTCAACTCCTCTCGCTCCACCTCGCTGTGCTTAGCTGAGTCTATCGACCGGTAGATGAACCGCGCGACTAGATATACATCTTCCAAGATTGTTACCATCGCCAATGAAATGCCAGCTACACTGATAGGATCAGCCATTGCGATGGAGCCTGCAAGCAGAGAAGACGATGCAAACGTTGAGTTTCATGCTTTGCACCCAGCTGAGAAGAATGGTTCACGCAGATGCAGCCTGATGGCATGGACGGTGATCATTGGTTGACGCTCTTCCGCTGCAGCGGTCAGCGACCTGGGCTGGTGCTGCCGTTTGGGGGCCAATTCCGCTAAACATACAGAACCTCAATATCAATGCGGATTGTCGAAGTCTTTAGTCTGCTCAGCACTTGACTGACGCCGTAGGATGGACCCTGCGTTCTATCCAGTTCCTTCAGCTACCACTCACAGCACAGAATCAACCTTGCTCGGGCAGTCTCCTCAAAGCAATGCCCACACACAGGAATCGGCTTGGAGTCGCATGTTTAACAGTACTTCTGCGTTGAACCGTCCCTTTTCACGTCTCAGCAGGAAAGCCAATAGCATACTACCTACTTCGATCAACTTCTCTACATCGCATGAACCCCTAGAAGTCCTACAGAGCCTCCTCGATACACTCAGAAAGAGCCAGGTACCTGGTCCTCAATTAATTCGGCTTCGGGAAGAGTTCAATCTTGTTATTGGTAACGGCGCCCAATGCGATGTGCTGGGGCCCTCGGTGGACTCTGAATGTCTCCTCCGAGCTGCGATCCTGAAGGAGTCCGATGCGCGTACAGCCACTGCGTTGCAGACCTACAAGGCCATCGCAATAAAACGCACTAGAACGCTCGGTGATTCCTCAGAGACGGCTACGTCACAAGGAACTGGGACCAGAGGACTTCGAGATCAACTTATCTCCGCCCAGAAGGATATCAATGCACTCTGTCATGAATCTTTCCGGAGACATCCGAATATTGTTCGTCTGCGAGGATGGGGTCTCTGCCTTGATACCTTGGAGGATCCAAGCGGAGAAAGCCCTAGCATTCCACTTCTGATTCTCGAGCGTGCGGATTGGAATCTCAGCGAGTTCTTACAAAGTCGAAGCAGGTGGAGCTGTCCTGAACCGAATGACCAGCAGCTACGCAAGGTAAGCCTTGACATTGGTAAGGGACTTGACGCAATTCACAAGGAGAACATAACCCATGGTGATCTCAAGCCAGACAACGTACTTGTATTCCTCACCCAGAGCAAATGTACAGCCAAATTATGCGATTTCGGCCTAGCCACCCCGGAGAAGAAAGGGAACGAAGCTCTTGCTGAGTATCGAGGTACCCCTGGCTGGAGACCCCCAGAGTCATCTAGGACGGTGACTTCGGCATCTCTGGTGCTCTGTGATGTCTTTGCATATGGACTAGTTGTATGGTGTATCGCCACCCTTGACTGGCGGTCTCCGATTGGCGAGCCAGAAGTTCTCAGGGAGCAAGAGTTATATTACCATGCCTGGAGGAGAGTACAAGAGGCCAATGTGATCCCTTCGGGGGACGAATTGAACCGCATCCTTCGTGCCCTACGAGGCTCTTTGCACGCACAACCCCGTCTTCGAGAACGTTCACCGTGGAATTATCTTGACGAAAAGCGATTTCCGGTTATTGCCAGTGTATACAACCCTACTCAAAGCTCCGCATCCCTCATTGTTTTCGATTTCCTCATGCAAGCAACTGCATGGGCAAGCGACAGAAAGAACACGCTTCCGAAAGCGACTGACCTTCGCTGGCTCCCGATACTCTCTTCTTGCTTCTTAGTTTCTGAAACCCTAAGCGGAAGGCTCCGTTTGCTTTTCGGAGCAGTCTTGGGCGCATTGTTCAAGCTGGTCAGCCTTGGGATGCACACATGGATGTCAAGATCTGTACTTGTTCGACAGGCTGTCTACGAAAAGTGGTTCGTCCGATATCAGACCAATTTTGGTCACATCATTAGCATGGATCTTGATGGCATCAATCCTTTTGCGCATCCACTTTATCAGTGCCTTGATATTCGAAGTATACGAAGTAACCTCCATTGGCAATGTCTTAGACTTCAACAGGATGATCCTGGTCACAATCACCTGACGCAGCCTGGGCTTGTTGAGGACGAGGTCTACGCTCTAGCTCGTCTGCGAAGCAGGTTTCATTTGTGTTGTTGGAAAAAAGATGGGGATAGCCCTAATATACTTATGGAGGCACTCAGCTGCATCGACGATTCAGCTTCTCTGGCATGGCTGTGCCGCGGCACGATCGGGCAAGCTGAATTACACAACTGCCCAAAGGAGGCTTTGTGGCGCAGCACCTACGAAAAGAGATTCTCTCGATCGCAGGGAATAGAGCGATTGATCCTTTTGCTTCAGGTGGGAGGGAATGTTGAAGATCAGGTGTCTGCCATAAAGGCGCCCACTTCCGCATTTGGAAGGATTCTTTAAGCGCTGGATGATGAGGAACGAGAAAGCTCTGGACTGTCGATGATGGCAGTCAAAGTTTGCAAGCACTTTAAACGCATTGCAGCGAACTCAAATAGTTCGCCGCAGGCACGTTTCTTCATGACAGGTGAGCTCCCAGATCAAGAGGACATCGATACAGACGGCGATTTCTCTATTACAGCTCTTCATGAGGCCGTGCTAGCGCAATGCTATCAAGCAGTCGAATACTTACTTCGCGTACAGTTTCCCGTGCATGTTCTCAATGGGCAACGCCAAACTCCATTCCAGCTCGCGAAAGCCCTAGCTCAGGACGGCGCCGAACCTCATCAAAAGCTGCATAGTCTTCGCATCCTAGCCCTTATGAAGCAAAATGTAGCTGATGCTGATGACGAGTCCGATTTGCCGGTCGGCTGGGTAGCCAAGGAACTCATATCAGGAGAATGTGTCTATAATGAATTCTACACCAATTCCATCATGTTCAAGATTCCGAAATTCAGCCTTTTCGAAGATCGACGGCTTGCTCTTGGTTTTCGGAAAATCAAGGCATTAGGCCAAACCTACTTTGTCGATCTCATTCGCTTTATCAGCTCGGATATAGCAGAACCTGAGGATGAACTTCTAGACGGATGGACCTCATATGACGAAGCATGGTTTAAACGGAATGTTAAAGAAACAAAAGCTCAAGTCTTGGAAACGCCGACCTGGCTCACACGATCTTATCAAGTCGGTCGTTCGATCGCGATGGTCGTCTGGTGCATCCTCTCCAGCAGCTATGTGAACATATTTCTGATATTTTTGTCACTCTCGATCGTCGCCCAATTGGCCAATTGGGATTATAGAGCATTGATGGCCCTGAGTTGTCTAGCCCTTGTGTCACTGGCTTCCATCTTAACCTTCACCATGCAGCAACTTTCAATGAAACTTGGGGGGTTCGGGAAAGGTTTAGCAATATCAGGGTCTGAGAGCGTGGGCGAATTCCTGGTAAGTCTGCCTAGCCGCTTTATGTGATTATTGAAAGTCCGGCATCAATTGACTAATACAGAATCATATCAGGTTGAAGTTGCTGCTGTGTGTTGAGGAGACGTCGGACTGATAAAGTCAATAGTGATTGGCGGCATCGTGAATAACATTCTCCTGGTGAGAGAAATGCAGGCAGTGAATGAAGAGCTTTTGTACCGCTGACCCGATGTTTAGATCCTCGGCATATGCTTCATTGCAGCAGGCTTTCGATACCACGAAGTTAACTTCAATCGGACTGCTGCATCGATGATGCATCAACTCCTGACGATAGCCATGATCTTCTTGGTCGTTATCTTCAGTTTTAACTTCACACTGACAAGGTCGACACACGGCACTCAAGAGGATCTCATTGTCTTGTTATCATCCAGTATCTCCGTCATGATGATTATCCTTTACGCCTTACATATCTTCTTCCAATATCAGTCACATGCTGACCTATACGATGGGGAGCATGACGACTACCGATATGACGAAGATGGAGAGCAAGGAACACAGCTCAGTCCTCTGGCATCCTGCAGCGCGGCCCTCCTATCGTTCGCAATGATGACAGCGTGCGCAATCTTCCTGGTTGAAGGCACTAGCAAGAGCCAACCGCCCGTCATAGTACTCGTTGGCATGTTTATGGTCCCTATCGGTCTCAAACTAGGGGTACACCTTACAGTCATCCAGAATGCTCAAAACAATAAAATGGACCGCGCGCTGGACTCGGTAATTGGTAGTACCTTGCGAACCATACGCCTTCTCGCTCCCGTGTTCTTCTTCCTCAGCAGGGTGATCGGACAACCGATAACTTTGCTCTTCAACCAACTTCAAGTGATTGCAATTGGTCTCGCTGTGTTATCAATATTGTCAGTGATGGCGAGTGGCACGTCCACGTTCCTGAACGGAGCGCAGCTTTTGGTGATGTACGCGGTTTTCCATTGACTGTCTACCCAAGTACCCTTCTCGCAAGATAAAAAGGTACAAAGACTAATATATTTCTGAACTAGGTATATCTTGTTCTGCTTTTGGTTTTATCTCAATGCTACTCTAGATCGGAGTAACTTCTTGTGAGAGAGATACAGCCTGATTCCTATCTTATGACGTTGTAAGTAAAACGATTGCGATGGTCGCTGTTTTCAAGCTATGGTGACCGATCTATGCGCCGAGGGTTCGGGTGGAAAAGTCGTGGCACCGCAAAATAGATATTCCCACCAAAGCAACCTATTCTGTCTTGTTCTCAAAAGACTTGCATCTCCCCTTCCCTTGCTTGACTGTCGAAATGACTACGCGTACCTATTCTCCAATACCATGCTCTTTGCACCCCCTGCGCGTGTCAAACTCCGGCTCTTTCTTTTCTCTTTTTTCCAGCTGTGTTGCCTCTCTCTCTCTGATGGGTACGGGGGCTACGTACGTACGTACGACACCACGGACCAGAAACGTGCACGGGGACGGGGACGGGGACGGGGACGGTGACGGTGACGGTGACGGTGTTCGATCTGTAAGTTGTAGGTGCTTCTCGTTTCATAGAAATGAAGGGGGTTTCGACTTCTTTGGGACCGATGGATCGACCTTGAAAAGTCGGTGCGCTGCGAAGGGGAAAAGAGGGTTGGCAGGAAGCAGAGTGCAATGCAGTGAGGTGAGATGCGATGAGGAAAGGAGCTGAGACTATTAGATTAGACCGTATACGACGTGGTGGAAGCCAAAGTCTCACGAGTCGCAAGAACATACGTGGACTTGGACTTGTACATGTACCTCTCACGGCGAGGGGCGCAGCTCGTACTCTACTTGGCGAGTGGACGGTTCCGAGAAGGTAGGGGTTAGGGAGAATTGAAGGGAAGGGATCGGGGAACAGCACGCGGGGCAAGAGAGGTATTGTCTTTGTACGTCACAGCTATGGGGTGGAAGGATCGGAAAGGGAAAGCGGCTGATGTTCTAGTAGAAGCGCTCGAGGTGATGAGTTGGAGGATGATGCTCGGCAGACCTCACGCTGAACTTGGGGTATTTCAACATGGCAGGGTGTTTTGATGATTTTCTCGGAGTGTTCTATGGTGATTGGCAGTAGAACGTTTTCGGAGTACTTTCGGTTGATTCTTGATACGAATTATTCAAGGATATATATGTAGATATAGATATGGATATACACAGATATTGCCATCTCTAACTCCCCTCGCTCGAATCTAATCATCTAATTCTCCAACACTAATCCGTCTATCCGTAAAGTGAAGAGTGTAGTCTGAGTATATCTGTCAAAACAGCATGTGAAGAAACCCATTTTACAATGTTCAGATATTTAGCGAGATCCACTGAGCTTTTAGTGCGGTGCTGTGGGCTACGGACCGGATGATCTGTGTATGCCCTCACGACTGGCTCGATTTGTGAAGCATCTCGGGCTGAGCCAGTAGGGGTCCGGCTAACGTGCGGTCTGATTTTTACCACTTTGTTAGCCAGGAATTGCTGGGCAGTTGGGGTCTCTGGCATGGGCTTAGGCGCCATCAGGGCGATGGACCTGCGGCCACGAGGTGGATAGCATCGGAGGGAGGGCCGGAGGAAGCTCGCAAAGACCCACCACCGCACGCACATTTGCGGCACTCAATGACTCTGCTTTGCTGGCGACTTCAGCCCAGGTTCGCAGTATACGTCCCTCGTTTGCGGATCGCAGGTCCCCACACCCAAAAGACAAACGGGATGGGGATCAACAGCACGGCAAAGAAGCCAAATACGCTGGTCGCCCACCCGTTCCCCAGACGGTGATACATCGGGTCGATGAAGAGCGGGAAGACGGCGGCCAAGGTGCTGCGCAGAAAGGTGTTGGCGGCGATGGCGCTGGCGCCGTAGGTTTGAAAGGTGTCTATCAGGTAATTCAGCGCGCTTTGGAAGATTGTGAAGAAGCCGAAGCCGACGAGCGCGGTGCCGACAAAGGGAGCTATCCACGGGATGCGCTTGTCCGCCGTCCAGCCTAGAATGAAGAGACCGCCGGCGAAGAAGACGGAGCCGAACATCATGGACGGGAGACGGGCTTCGGGAACAGGTTCGTTGCCGGCGGCTTCGAAACGGGTGTTGTAGAACTTCTGATTGAGGATGACGACGGTGGAACCGAGGAGAATGCCGACCAGAAGGGCGAGGAAGGGAAGACCACCTATGACCTCGTTCCATCCGCGTTCTTCTTGGAAGATGATGGGGAATGCGGCGAGGGTGGCGTAGAAAACGCCAAAGATAAAGGATGCGTATAGAGCGACGAAGAAGCAAATGGGAGTTAGTAGCATCTGGAAGGGCCGGACGCCAAATTTGTTCAAATAATATTTCGGAGACACATCCCCGGTCCACTCTTCGAATTTGGCGTGGAGCGCCCAGTTTCCGCTCTCCACGCGAAGACGTCGAGCCTTGTAGGTTAATAGTACTGGCTCGTAAGACTCATCTAGAATTATGACGTCCAATAGGAGTATGAATGCCTGCAAAATTCCGGCGAGCTACATTACAATTTATCAATTAGTCATAACTCGATCCAGGAACGCGCTTCTAGCCGTGCTCTCACATATTCGGTCCACCGCCAACCTAGATAGCTCTGAACCACGGCTCCTCCAACAATAGGACCGAGTGTCGGCCCTACAATCACAGCCAATGAATAGGCCATGATCGCGTAACCCCGTTCGGTAGGTGCCCATATATCGCCAAGCACCCCGCCAGTATTCGAAACCGGCGCGGACCCAAAAAAACCGGTGAAGAAGCGAGTGATCAGGATAGTTTGGATGTCCTTGGCGGTTGCGGTGCCGAAAGAGAACACCGTGGCAAGGAAGCAGGGGATCAAGACTGACCATTTTCGACCGTACAGCTCCGAGAACGGCGCCCAGACAAGCGGTCCAAACCTGGATTTGGAAATTTGTCAGAGAAGGAGCTCGCAGTGGAGGTGTGATTCACAGTACCTCACTCACTCTAAGAGGCAAAAACTCAGTCCAAGCAGCGATACCTCCTTGCTAACGTGGAATTCTTGGGAAATCTGGTTAACTGCAGGCGAATAGCTGGAGAGAGCCACGGACTTAGTTGAGAAGATATCGCACCACAAGCCCGAAGCAACTTACACGCTAGTTGCCCAGGTCGTACACATTGTCGTGAGCCCGTACAACGCCGTCGTGATAGTTTTCTTTTTGAACGACCAATTGATCGGTCGATAAGGGTCATCGGCACCCTCGAAATCAACCAGAACATCGGCGCTGGTGGAAACGTGTGACAAAGCATGAGAGAACCCAGGCCGCGTGGTCCTTCGAATTAGACTCTGTGTACGTGAGACCCGGCCTCCACTGATGGCCGAACTTATCCCTCCGTGAGCCGTATTGGCTTTTTCGAGGTCTGTCATGTCTTTGGAGCCATCATGCGGACTGGAAGCGTCACTGGGCTCATCGGTGTGATCGAGACTCGACTTGCTCAAGCGGTGCTCAACCTGAGCATTCGATATGGGGTTCGGCATGCTCTTGATGACTTGTAATGCGTCCTCTGCGATTGGTAGACCAATCGATGGACATTGGCAACTTCCAGAAGACACAGTTTCATTATTTCCTGCTGTCAAACTGTGTGGGATTCCCACCAGGAGGGTTAGAGTATGACGCGTGCAATATGTAATACACTGCCCTAGGATTCACCATGAGTTTTCCCGTGAGATGAGTAAAGGGTGAAGAACGAAGGATGCATTGCAGATGCAACATAACGAAACAGGCGAAGGATTGCATTGCGGAGATATAACGTAATGTATCGCAGTCTATATGTGCGAGTGCTATTGGCCTCATGCAAATACCCACAGCGGCAAAGCCAGGACTAATTGGTTGGAAGAAGAATTAGCTTCCCCGATATCTATTTTGCAGCTTCTGTTCCTCTTTCTTTGACGATGATCGACATTTCCCGATCCTGCAACGCCATCTGCATCTGCATCAAGTTTCCGCAAGTGTCCGTACAAGTCAGTGCGGCCGGCGCAGCCCTACTAAGGTCGGTGCATGAATCAATCTGTCACAACCTTTGCCACGCATTTCACGGTAACGCAGACCAAAGACTTGGTCACTTAGTCACTACCTTACAAAGCAACACGAACTCAAGTCA
>JAABUP010005468.1_pt1 | contig 19279 bp, 30 predicted proteins | sample 5559201 | NCBI WGS metagenome assembly JAABUP01 (sample SAMN10711887, study PRJNA513373) | rock metagenome | isolation source: Antarctica rocks | place: Antarctica
GTGCACCCGGCCAGCTCGCGGCGCTCCTGCTCCTCGCGCGCGCGCTCCCACTGCCGCGGCACAGATGGGCTTTTTCCACAAGTCCTCTCTCAAGTCCAGCACCCCGACCGAGAAGCTGGGCTGCACCCACTGCAAACGGTGCCGGAGCTGGCGGCACGGGCACGGACTGCACCGCGCGTCAACGCTCGCTCCACTTGTACCGGCATGCGAGCGCAGGTGCAGCCCTTGGCGCCTGTCGTGGCTGCGTCCCCCGAGCACCGGCGCGCTGCGGGGCGAGCGCGCCTGCTGCGCGCGCGACGCGGCCTGCAGCAGCAGGCGCTCCGCGGCGGGCAGGCCGCCGGGCCGCGCGGCCGGCGGCCGGCCGGTGCGCGGCGCGAAGGAGCACTCCGCGAGCGCCTCGGCGTCGCCCTGCCGCCGGACCGCGGCGGCCGCCGCCCAGGCGCTCGTGCGCGGCCGCGCGAGCGCCGCCAGCCGGGCCGCGCGGGCGGCCTCGCTCCCTGGACCAGGCCTGGGGCGGGCTGCCGCGCTGCCCGTGCGCAGCTGGCCGCGCTCAGCGGGCGAGCCCGGGTGGGGCGCGGGGAACAGCCCCGCCCACAGCGCCTCGTCGCGCGCGGGCGCGCGCCGCGCGCGCGCCGGGCTTGCGGGCACCCGCCGCAGAGCCACCTCGGGCCCCGTTGCGCCGTCATGAGCTTGAGGGATTTGTAGGCATGTGAGGCGCTCGCGCGGCGCACTGACGGACCGCGGGGGCGCTCCGAGCAGCCGCGGGCGCCCGCCCGCTCGGCAGCGGGCATCCCCCTCCTGGGACGCCTGTTTGGCGACAGCACGCTGCCGCCGTCCCTCACCTGACTCCTGATTGGCGCCCGGCGCGCTGCTGGCAGCCTGCCCGCGCGCACAGGGCCCCGCTGCCGCTACCCATGCGTCTCCATGCCCTGGCCGCAAGGGTCGCTCGGCAGGGGGCGTGCCGCTGCCGCATGCGAGCGCATGTGCGGGGCCCGCATGCGCCGCGCGCCTGCGCGCCCCCAGGTGCGCCAGCCAGGCCGCGTGCAGCGTCCCGCTCGCCGCCGCGGGCGCGCCCGCCGGGCGCTCGGCCGCGCGCGGCAGCAGCGCACCGTTGGCCGCGCCGTCAGAGCCCGCTCGCAGGTCACGCCCGCTGGAGCAGGGGCTCTCGCAGGGGCTCGCGAGCGCCGCCTCCAACGCCGGGCTGGGCAGCACGGGGCCGGGAAGCGGCGACCCAGGGGCGGACCCAGGGCCCGATCTGGGCGACTGGGGCGCAGACGCGGGCGCTGAGCACGGCGCGGAGCCCGCGGAGTACAGCAGCGATGTGTCCACCTCAATCGGGCCCGCCCCCGCCGGCGCCGCGAGCGCATCGACCAACAACGAGAGGCCCCTGACGCCTACTGAGATCCCGGCGCCGCCCGCGCCCGCCGGCGCCGCAAGCGGCTCCATCGGAGACAGGCGCCGGCGCATGCGAGAAGGGCCAGGGTCCTCAGCAGGGTCAGCAAGATGGTCAGGGCCGCCGCCGGCCGGCGCGGCAGGCGGCGCCGCCGGGGACAGCCACCGGCACCCCGCTGCGCTCGCCCCCCGGCGCGCGGGGCTGCTGCGCCGCGCCAGCGTGCTGGCCTCGCTCGCCGCACACGAGTAGGGCTCCGCCCCTCCGGCGTCGCTGCTGCCGACGTCGCGGGCCCCGGGGCGCGGGCTCGCCTCCCGCAGCTCTTCCGGCCCCGCAGCCTCACCCGCGCTCTCCATGCCGATCAAGGCAGCTGACGCCATGGCCAGCGTGTCTTCAGGGCCCAGGGATGCGCCGCCGGCTGGGCGACTGGCTGCGGGCGCGTACGCGGGAGAGCGCAGGGCTTGCTCTGACGCCCGCGCAGGGCCCCTGTCAAACCCTGGACCCAGGGCTGCCAGGTCGCCTGCCTCGCTCGGCGCGGTGGACGGCGGCTCCAGCAGGTCCGCGGCGGGCGCTCCCCGCCCTAGTCCCAGCCCTAGTCCCAACCCTGCAGCGCCTGCCAGCACGCAGCCGTGCGACGGCCTGTGCGCGCTCGCCCAGCCGCCAGGCGCCTCAGCCGTCAACCTGGCCAGCGGCGACCCATCCTGCGGCGTGTCCGGCTCCGCGGCTGAGCCGCGCGGCTCCTGGACGCCGTACACTGGCTCCGGGGTATGCCCCGCTCCACGCTCAGGCGCAGGCGCAGGCGCGAGGTCGGCGCCGGCCGGGCTGCCTGCGGCGGCAGGCCAGGGCGTGCTGAGCCATGGGCTCCGCAACCTGGCAGCGCTGGCAGGAGCGGGCGAGCTTGACTGCGCGGGGCACACTGGCCTGCGCCCTGTGCACGGCTGCGAGGTGCAGAGCAGCTGGGACAGCCGGCGGTGGTGAGCAAGCAGCAGGGGTGCTCGGGGGCGCGCACCAGCTGCAGCGCGGTGCAGGCGCAGGAACTCCTGGCAGCGCTCAATGTCCGCCTCAACCTGAACGCCGCAGTGCTTGACACATAAGCACAGCAGGTGTCTGGAATATATTTGGAAAGACAGCTCCAAAGCGCCCCACCTCGCTGAGGCTGCGCACGATGACTTCCATGCACCCGCCAGCCCAGAGTTACGAGCGCCGTTGAGCCATCTCTACCACTGGTCACATCTGCACACTGATGCAGCCAATCAGCTCCGAGGGGCAGCCAGAAGATTGTTTACATAGACACACAGCGCCAGCCGCAGATCGCATTCAAAGCACGGGGATAGGGCTGATTGGGCGCAGTTGGCATATAACGCCTTATCTCCCAAGCTCCTGCGCCGCTCTGGAGCGCGTCCGCCGCCCAAACAACGTGCTCAGATGGAGGGGCTGGTCGCTCAAGCTCAGGCTGATGAGCCAAGCAGCACCATGCAGGCGCGGAAGCCTAACCTGGCACGCCTTTAGGCCGGTTGCAGCACAAGCCCTTCCAGTGCATCTAAGCTGCGCGCGTGTGCAGGCGCTCCTCACCGCACCGGAGGCTGAGCAAATGGTTCAGCACCTGCGTGCTTTCTCTGTTGACGAGGTGCGCTGCATGCGTTGAGATTCCTACTGCGTCGTAAAGTGCTATACAGCTCTTGCATAGTATGGGGATGTTGCACAGGCAGCACTTCAGCGTATGTATGGTACTGCATGATATGTACCAAGAGCGTGCAGCTTGGGTATAGATCGCAAGGCTTTCACATGTTTCTGTACACCTTCGGCGCACTCGCAGCCATGCTGGCACCAACCTGCAGGTTGGCAGCGCTGCCTGGCTGGAGCAGCACGAGGCCCTTGAGCGGCTTAACTTACAGGCGCACCACAACGTGCGCTGCCACGGTAACGAGTTCGTCATGGCGGCGCTGGTGGCTTTCGACAAAATGCCGCTGCTGGTGCACGAGGCGCTCGTTTCAGAGGTGACAGCGCGGCACAAAATCGCACGCTATGTTTTGGTGTATCGCCAAGCTTGCTTGCACTGCGGTATGAGACAGTGAGCCAGTGAGCAGCTCGATCACCGTCTGCGGGTACACGGCAGGTGTGGAAGGAGCGCATTTACCCGCACCTGGAGCACCACCTGGCGCGGCACGTGGACAGTGTCACCGTCTACCTGCTTGTATCTCATGAGGTCAGCTTCGCTGCGCGCGCGCGCGCAGACCTGCTCGTTCATTGGGAAGCGATCTCTTCATGACTTGAACGCACGGCGTCGTCAAGGCTCACGGTCAATCATACCGGCTAGAAGCGGATTTCAGGCGTGTAAATGAGAAGGTAGGCATGGCAACATGGCAAGGCGTGTAAATGAGAAGTTAGGCATGGCAACATGGCAACGCAATCATGCGCTCCAGGCACGTTGTGACAGCAAGCGACCGTGCGCTGACACCAGGCACACCAGGGCATCATGCGCTCGAGGCACGTTGTGACAGCGAGCGACAGAGCGCTGACGCCGAGCGCGGCGGGCCAGGCCGCGGTGGCCAACCTGCTGGAGGCGGCGCTGTTCCACGCGGACGCGGCGGCAGCGCTCGGCGACAGCGCCGCGCTGGAGCTCGCCGACTGGGCCTGCCGCCGCCTGCTGCACCTCAACACCGCCGCGCACGCCTTTGCCGCCGCGCCGGGTGCGGCCCACACAGGGTCGCAGACCCTAGACTTTTGGAGCCCAGGGTTTCCGGCGGCGCCCGGCGGCCAGGCGGGGCAGCGACCGCCGGCGCGCCGCTCCCGGAGCCTCGTCCACAGGCGGCCGCGGCTGGCGCGGGCGGCCAGACGGCCCAAGCCGCCGCCTCGCTGTAAGAGTTCTCTGCATGGGCTTGTGTAGGGGCGCCGTCGTTCACAGCGGCCGCGGACCCTTCACGGTGCTGGCTTGCGCAGAGCGCACCGCTGCAGAGCTCATGGCGGCGCCGCCGGAAGAGGAGCTGCGCACGAAGCGCGCCGAGGCAGATTTCGGCGCCGCGCTGTGCGGGCTGACCATCCTGCGGTGCGCGCGCCGTCTGGCACCATACAGCGGACCTGCATCCCGCATGCCTGGCAGGAAGAGCAAGCGCGGTCGCGCTTTCACAGAGACTCTGAGCATGTGCCGGAGCAGGCGCGTTGCGGCACAACTGCCACCTGCGTGGATCGTACAGGGCTGCCTCGTCGCAGGCGCACTTTGTGCGTCATCAATAGCAGGCAGGCGGTGCCACCATTTGTCATAACACGATTTTGTGCTGCCGCCGAGTGTGCCGCGCCAGCTGGCGGCGGCGCATAGCGCACGACCTCGCGCAACGTGTCTGTCGCTTTGGGACAACTACTGGCAGCGCGTAAAAATGCGACGCGCCACGTGGTCGCCAGATGCATGCGGCGCCGTCACGGCCGCAGGTACCTGTCGGAGCACGTGCCGGTGCTGCCGCTGGGCGTGCCGGGCCGGCTGGTGGCGATGCACGACGCGCCGCTCGGCCTGGTGGCGCTGCTGGAGCGGCCGCCCTGGGAGCGGCGGCGCGCCGGCAGCGCCGGGCCGGCGCCCGGCCCTGGCGCCGAGGCCGCGGCGGCCCCGCGCGCGCGCCCGCGCCTGGAGCGGTACGAGGGCGGCCAGTGGCGCGCGGTGCCGCCGGCGGACCGCCTGCATCTCGTGCAGCCGGCGACGCAGGTGGCGTCCCCGCCCCAAGCCGAATGTCAATCGGCACGGGGAGCCACACTTGAAGAGCCGTGCATGCACAATTCATCACAAGTCATACATGTTGGAGCTTGCCAATGTGTCTTAAGGTGGCTCAGGTAAGGGGCTCCGGGTCTGCTAAACTTGCGAGGAAAGGTTTGCTCCCCTGGATATGCGGTGTTCCCCGTACAAAGGGCGTCAGGGCAGGGTGCTCAATGGCAGCTGCACTGGCGATGCGGCGGAGCGCGTCAGGTGTGAGTGCGCGCGGCAGGCGTGGCTGGCGCTGCACAATCTCGTCACCGACCCTGCTTGCCGGGCAAAGGCGCACCACTCGCAGGTGCGCGCCAGGTCTAGCAGGAAGAGTCATCCGGCTCACCTGGGGGGCTGTAAGCGACTGTCATGTGCACTTGGCAATTTGAGCTCTGCACATGGCTGGACAGCGAGCACGCTATCGCAGGCAAGTTTTCATGTCAGCAGGACATTCATATGGTAAAAAGGCATGCCTGCTCATGGAGGCACTTCTGCATGCGGCAGACGTGCCAAGCTCTGCGGTTCTCCTGCATGGCTCTTGGGAGCAGTGACGGCGCTGCAGGCACCAGGGCATGAATCCACCCTACCCCACTCGTGCCTCCGAGATGGGAAGCGCATGCGATGTCGATGTGCGCCTCCTGAGCGACCTCCTGTTTCAACCGCTGCGACCTCGCATGCTCCAGGGAGGCATGTCGCACGCGGGGGCATGCGCATGCGGCGCCGCTGGCGCAGCCCTCTGCTTGGTCTGCTGCGCGCTCACACTGCATCTATGATGGCAGGCGCGCACGGGGGCGCTGCTGCGCGCGCGGCGCCACGTGAACGACCTGCTGCTCGACCAGGTGCCGCTGCTGCGCGGCCTGGCGCGCGCGCTGGACGAGATGGCCGCCGGCTGCGCGCCCGCAGAACCCGGCGCCGGCGCCCTGCTGCTTGAACAGGTTCACCTGCTTGGATGACAGTTTCGAACTGCATCTGATACTCTGAGTATCTGAGTCGCGGCGGCCTGCAGGTTTGCGAGCACGCCAACCCATGGCAAATATTTGTGGGAACTGATCAAGCCGCATTCCGTCAACAAGGACGAACTGCTGTTCACTCCACGACAGGATGTGGAGTATAGAGCTGACGCGCAGTCATTTGCATGCATTCTGGGTGCCGGGCCGCCTGGCGGCTGCCACTACGTGCAGCGCCAACAAGACCCTTCGAGCCCATGAGCATTCAGGCTTGACGCATTGCAAGCAGCAGACCTTTCAGCCACCGTGTGCCCATGCGCAGGTACCTGAGGTGCGCGAGCGCCTGCTGGCGCGCGGCGACTGGGAGGACCTGGCCGCCGCGCAGGCCGCGGGGCCGCTGGGGCCGGGCGCGGGCGCGCTCAGCGGCGCGCGCGCGCGCTCGCTGCTGCGCGGCTTCGAGTTCCTCTGCGACCTGGAGCCCGCGTGCGCGGCCAAGCCGGCCTCTGAGGCGCGCCTCTGCTCCGCCACCCACCTTCACGCCCACGCCTCTCGGCGGCTTGTGCTGCGGCAAACGCATGCAACTTGTTAATGAATCAATGTTAAACCTAGTGCACCTGAGGAGCTTCTCAGGTCTGAATGCTTGGCGTGGCAACTGCAGGCCGCGGATGCTGTGGTGCGGCTGCAGACCTGGCGGCTGGTGCGCGAGGGGGAGTACGAGGCATGGGCAGACTTCAGCTTCAGCATCGACGCGGCCCAGCCCCCGGAGGATGTGCAGCTGGCCGCGCCCGACGACCCTGCGCTCGTCGCGCGGGGTCTGCGCCACCGCCTGCTGGTGGGGGGCCCTTGCAGACGAATGCCCTGCCTGCCACAAGCTTTGCCGGGTTGCTGATGAACGGTTCCCTTGCAGGCTGTGTCACGCATGGGCATGCCCCATGCCACTGGTCGGGCATGTAGCACCGAACTGCATGCATGACGGCAGCGCCGGCCCGCTTGGGCGGATCCTGCACAGGCATGCACTCGCCCTGATACGGCCTCTGCGCCCTCCTCTCTACAGACACTTGCGCATCGCCAACGCTCGATGCGTGCAGCCCCTGGAGGCCTCGGACGACGCGCGGCCGCTGCCGGCGCGCGGCCGCGCGACGCTGCGGCACGGCGGGCGCACGGCGCGCGCGCTGCTGGAGGTGCCCCACGCGGCCACGCGCGACGCGTGCGCGGCCGAGCTGCCGGCCGTGCTCTGGCTGACGCTGGGGCTGCTCGCCGCCGACGGCATGGCGCTGCAGGCGCGCCGCCCGCCGTGTGCCCCGGACGCAGGAGACCCTTCGGGTGCGGTCGGGAGCGGGCGTCGGCGTAAGCTAGCGCATGTGTCTGCCTTTGGTGCAGTCCCAATCTGTCGACCAGGACGATGTTCACAGCGGAGATCGTGGAGTTCTGGGGTAACCCAAAGAGGGTAGAAAAAAAACCCTGCCCGGCACGCAGGTGAAGCTGGCGCGTACAGGGCGGCCGCCCCAGCGCGACCGCGTCGCGGGCGTCTGGTTCTGCTACCGGCCCGTGGGCGGCGCCATCACGCTGCTGCAGGGCCCCGTTGCGGCCGGCGAGGAGACGGGCCCTGACCAGGGCGCAACTGCACAGGCAGGCCCACCCTGTCCTCGCCCTGCGCCTCCGGCGTCCGCATGCTCAGCCCCCGACCGAGCACGGGACCAGGGTGGACGCCACGCCGTCGTGATGCCCTTGCTGAGGGGGCGGGGTGCGGGTGACGGGCAGCACTGTCGCCCCATGCAGCCCATGATACAGGCGCATGAAGAGCATGGCGAAGTGGGGCCGCTCAACTTCTGACTGTGCTTGTATCCTTATTCTACTCGAGCGCGCGAATGGCCCACACACTTTGAGCCGATACATAGGAGCATTGGCTCGCATAGCAATGCAGACATGCGGTGTGCACAGGACGGCCTGTGCACATGTGGACGCAGCACGTCCAGCAGCCTGAATCCTGAAAAGCAACACAGCCACTCTCACAGTCCTCACACGCTCCAGGTTGCATGACCTATGCATACTGCATGAGCGCAGACCGACCGCCTGATGCGCGCGGCGCTCACTTTCCTCAGGGCCAAAAGCAAGCCGCTCGCGCTACCTCCGCCCATGGCGCCTGGCTGTCCTGCTTGCGGGTCAGCCGCATCTCCGCGGGCAGGGCGGAGCCTCCAGGCGGAGCCTCCACCACGCGAGTCGCAGACATACCGCTGCCAGGCTGCGCAGCTCACTCACCCCTCCACCATGCCTGCAGCGCGCCGCTCACGCCGCCTCTGCTTCGCCGCCTGCTTCTGCTGCTTGCGCCGCGCGGGGTCGGCAGGCGCGGCGGCAGGCGCGGGCGCCGGCGGCAGCGTCGCAGCCAGGTGGTTGCTCACCGCTGCGATGGGGTCCGCCGCAAACTGCGGGTGCGCCAACACCTGGCCGCGCGCACGCTACGCCTTTCCACCTGTAGGTCAGGCGTGTGACGAACGAGATATGCAGATCATGTCTCTGTTATCAGCGCTGCATGTTGCCACAGCACGCCCCGCAACTTGCCTCACGGCCACTGCAGTCACATCAGGTCCTGACACGCCGCCCACCAAAGGCAATTTCTGCCAATGGCAATTTGTTAGGTCTATACAGGGCAGCAGGCACGATGCCCATGCGTGAGCAGGCGGCAGCCCACACACTTGCCTGCTGCATGTGCCTTGCGATGGGCGCCCTGCATCCACAGGAGACCAAACAGGCACGGCAACGCTGGGCTCTGCAGGTCAGCAGAGACTGCAGCACCGTGCGGGTGGGCACCTGCTGCAGGCGCCGCGTCTCAGCGGTCACTATGCGGCTGCGCGCCTTGGCGCCGCCGACGCCAAGGCCCTTGCGCGGCGCGGCCTCGCGGCGCTCCAGGTCGTGCGCCGCGTCGGCCAGCGACGCAGCCAGCGTGGACAGGTCTGGCAGCTGTGCAGCGCGGCCGTGCGGCGGCCGGCGGCGCTTCTTCTTCCTGACGCCGCCGCTGGGCGCGAGCGCTGGCCGCGGACGCGCCGCGGCTACCTTCTCCAGGAAGCGCACGCGCCGCAGCACCTTGCGCTGCAGGTGCTCGGCAGGCCATGGCAGCGGACCATCGGTGGCCCCTGAATCGGCATCTCCGCCGCGTTCCCGCTTGCCAGCCTGCTGCAGAAACACCAAGGTCGGTTGTGAAGTGCAAGACTTGGCACATCAATCACTGCTGGCACAAGCCGGCTCGGCAGCAGACCGGCACGCACCTTGCCCGCGCGCTCGGCCTTGAGCCGCAGCCTGCGCTTCACCATGCGGGGCGTCTAGCCGCCGCGTATGCACCGCGGCATGCCACCTTCAAGGTGACAGAGCGACCGTGGGCACGCTTCTAACTGACAGCCTGCAAGACGAGCACAGGAGGCTGTCTGCCGACCGGCAGGCACTGCGGCAAATGCCGTCTGCCGGACGACCAGAAGTTTTGGTCAGTGACTGCAGTGCACGGTAAGCTGCAAGCGGTGGTTTGCTGAGTGGAGCTGCCTGCGCAAAGCTGCAGTGTTGGGGGTGATGAGATGCCTGAATGAGTAGGGTCTGCCCAGTTGTGTCTGCAGAGCGTTGCTTATCAAGCAACGCTCCCATCAGCCTCACTCTGAGGTCCTGCCTGCGCGCAAGTAAAGCACGCCTCAGGAGCGTCCGCTGGCTGCAACAGTCGCACATCTGTCGCACATCTGCACTCACACATCTGTCTTCCTACGCTTTTGTGCTGGGTGCCTGTTGCACAGGCAACCATGGCTACCATCCCTGTGCAGGCCTGCAAGTTCTGCCAGGCTCGTGTCCATGCGCTCGCGCCTCTGCGCACGCTCAGGAGACACTCGCTCGGCAACGTCAGGCACAACAGGTTCAGGCCTGTTGCTGCAACAACCAGCGACAGCGAGGGGTGAGATATGAGCTCATACGCTGGGCCCGAGGTGCCGATCACATGCGCAGCAGCAAAACGATGCGCCCTTGGTGTGGCAGGGACAAGGCTACGGTGGCCGGCGCTCGCGCAGACTCGCCCCTGAGCTTCCTGCCGGTGCGTGGCTGGCGGGCAGAGCCCGAGTTGCTGAGGTGCGCTATCGCATTGCTATGCTGAGCGCTGACAAGACCATGCTCGCAGGCAGAAGGCCAGGACCTGCTGCGCGAGGTGTTCGACACCCGCGAGTTTGGCAGCCGCGGCGAGGGCTGGGTGGCTGCGCAGCTCACCACCGTCGCGCTCCTCCTCTTCCCGCCCGGCGTGCTGCGGACGCTCGTCAACGATTCTGGCGTGGCGTTGATGGTCCTGGGCGTGGTGCTCATGTGCGCCGTCAACCCCCCAGCATGCTATCGTTGTGACCAGTCGAGATGCCGCCTGTGTCTCCCGTCCCCTCCCCTCTCGCCTCTGCCACTCACCTGGGTGCCTGCGCCGCAGAGTGGGCGCCGTGGCTGACCTGCAGCTCAAGAACCTCACTCCGCTGCCCGTGCCGCGGCCGGACAGCTCCCTCATCACCACCGGCGTATACAGTGCGGCTCCCGCTCACCACCGTCGCGCACCACTGCGCCCGCTGTCGTGCTGCAGAGTGGAACATCGCGCTTGTTGCAGTATTAAATAGGGCTGTCCGGGCACTGCCTCGGTGTATGACTTGGAAGCTGCTACGCCACAGGCTATGTGCGGCACCCAATGTACGCGGGGCTGCTCGCCTTTGCCTTTGGCCTTGCGGCCTTCACCGGCGACGAGGCGCGGGCGGCCATGGCGGCAGCGCTGGCCTTGATCCTGACTTTTAAGGCGGGCTCCCAGCCGTAAGCGACAATGTGTGCCGCAGCCATGGTGTCTGGTTTGCGGCACAGCGCTCGTGTGCTGCTTGCTTCACTTGTTTACGCCTGTATGAGCCTCTTTGGCTCATGCGGGCGTGGGAAGTGCTACGTTGTGAGGCTGGGGCGTAAGGTATTAAACCTGTGATGGTGGCAGGTCAACTATGAGGAGCGGGAACTGGAGGCTGTTCACCCGAAGGACTACCCGCCCTACAGGGAGCGCGTCAAAAAGTTCATCCCTTTCCTGTTCTAGAGGCCTGCTTGCACGCCATTCAACTCCTCTTGGTCACGTTGCACAAACGCATGTCTTGTGCTTTGTGGTACTATCCTTTGCAAAGGAGCTTCCATACGGCGCAGTTAGACGCCAATGAGTATGTTACACCCAGGCAAACAGAGCACAATGTCTCTCTGCATGAACACACACTGATTGCATGCATGAAGACACACTGACCGCACCCATCTCTCGCTCTCACCTGCCAGCACGCTCGCGCTCGTCAGTTGTCACGAGCGTAGTCCTGCATGATCTGCTCCAGCTCCTGCGCGTGAAGATGGCTATCAGCGCACGAGCGGCCGCCCTTTCTCGCCACTGCAGGGGTGCAGCTGCTCTGGCAAGCCGCGGCACAGCAGGGGCACAGTTACTCTGGCAAGTCCTCAGTGCGACACCCTGTCCCTGCAGTCTCTTGCGCCGAAACGCACGGAGAGGCGGGCGTGCACCTGGACTGCGTAATTTGGCACCACCTCGAAGAGCGACAGCTGCGTCTTCCCACCCCCGAGCTTGAAGGGTACCTTGTTCAGCGCCGCCTCGAGCGCGTCCTTGGACAGGCCATCCTTTGCCTGGTTGCCCGCAGCGGCAGACAGCGTCAGGTGGCAATCAAGGCGTGCGGCTCCCGCAAGGTCCAACTCATTATGCAGACGCAGACCTCTAGCAAGCTTGCGCAGTAGCCCATGTCGTCTTACTCCAGTGGGCCCAGCCAGGCTTGTCACCCACCTTGCTACCAAGGTGGGCTGCAAGCGCCTGGCTCAGCTTGCCGTCCGCGCCGGGTACGGAGATGTCTCGCAGGTACAGGTGCCAGCCGTTGACGTCGACATACACCTCTTTGCCTGTGGCATGCACCGCACGCTCAAGCCCAGGGCCACTTCAGACACCCAGGCAGACAGGCAAAGCACCAAAACCACCAACAAGGCTGCCATCACAGCGGATACAGCACCGCTCGAGCGGGGGGCCTGCGCACGCACCGATCTTGCTGGCAAGCCCGTCATACGCTGTCTTGCTGCCGCCGCCGCCAGACACCAGGTTGGCCAGGTCCAGGAAGCCGGTGGCGTCCCCGCCAGCCCGGCAGCGCAGGCCGCTGCGGCTGGTGCGCGCGGTCCTCACTGACGCAAACGCCACTCTGCTCGTCCTGCAGGCTCCTGTGCGTGCAGTCAAGCGCACGATCTGCTCGTTTACCGGCAAATGACAGAGTTCCTTCCAGCTCACAGGCTCTCCTCACAAAGCTGATGCAAGTGGTTCAAGTCAGACATCTAAGGGAGCAGAGGAAGACAGCAATAACGCCGGGTAGTGCCTGCTGACCTGCATGGGCAGTGAGCGCGTGCGAGCATTGCAATGCCATTGCTCTGCCGGAGCCTGCTCGTGCTGCCTGGGCTACTGCTGTGGCAGTCACGGATGCAGATGATGCGCAGCAATGATGAGCGTGCAACACGGCACAGCTTGTTGCTTGCGCAACACAGTTGCGCAAGTCCGATGCAAGTGGGGATAGAGCATTGCTGAGTCAGATTCCCATGCAGCCTGCATGGCTGCATCTGCTCCGCGGCAGCGGGCCACCGCCCTAGGTGCAGGTCCCCAGGACCTGTCTTGCTCCCGCGCACAGGCACCGCTGCGCCAACCGGAGCTGCTGGCGCTTGGCGGTGCTGCTGTTGTGCGCCAAGCTGGCGCCCTGGGCAGGCGCCTCGTCCATGTTTTGCCTGGCAGCGCTTATATGCAGGACAGCGTGACGGCATGGCGGTCGTAGCAGGCCCGTGCTCCTGCTTGGTGCTGCGGCAGACAGCCGAATCATCTGAGCATGCATGCAACCACAGTTAGCAGAACAGCTGCAGCCAACCAGGCAATCTGGCCCTTGCCCGCAGAGGCCGCGCCGCCGCCCTGTGCCAACCCGAAAATGGCTGCAGCGCTGCAGCCATCGGGAGCTTTGCCAACTTCCTAGAGACGAGATCATGCTTACAACTCTCGAGCGCGGAGTCCGCGCCGCGGACGTGCTCCGACAAGGAGGAATTTGAGGCGGGGACCTCAACCCTGAGAAAAGCCATAGGCAGGGCAGCAACAAGGTGCCATGGTCTCCATGCACGGGCGGCTGGTGAGGTCGCGCCGTTCCACAGCGCTCCTGTATGCCTTGAGCGCCCCATGCGCGCAGTGGCGCATTGCTGCGCTCCAGGCATGTAGGAATGCGGCGGAACAGCTGGACCTCACCAGCCGCATGTGCATACAGACCATGGCAGTGCATGTTGTTGACCTGCCTGTGGTACTTCTCACATTCGCGCATAGGGCGCTGATCATGAAGGCAAGACCTGCCTGCAGAAGCGGAGGGCATGCGGACAGGCAGTGTGCAAGGTGCTGCAGCAAGCAGGAATCTACGAAAGGGCCACGCCTGCAGGCAAGTGGCGCCACCGGTCAGGCAGCATGACATGCCTGCATGGCATGCAGCCTGCGCCACACGCGCAGGCAGGCACATAGGTGTCGCATGCAGTGCAGGGATGCTCAGGCGCGCCGCAGGTACCAGCGTTTGAAACGGTCAATCATCGCCACCACCAACAGAACCTGTCCCCTCTCAGCATGCTACACTACTGCACCGCTGCAGCGGCCTGCACTTGTGTGCGCTTGTGGCGCACTCACGTGCGCGTGCGGGGCCCGCATGAGCCCCACAATCGTCATCCACGCCTACCAGCTGCGGGCCGTGCCCCGCCGACATTCTTCAGCGGGCGTGTTAAGAACAGGTGCGAAGTTTGATAATGGCAGCTCGCACTTGTTCCTTACACAACCGCTCAAGAGGTGCAGCGCGACACGGCCCACAGCTGACTGGCCGAGTGGCCCATGGTAGGGCGCCCAACGTGCGGCCTCCCGTGCGGGGCCCGCATGCGCATGCGCTTGTGAGTGCGCCACAAGCGCGCACGAGCGCGCACAAGCGCTGGCCGCTGCAGCCGAACAGCTACAGGTGGCAGCCCGCAGCGGATTACAGCCAGGACTTGAGAACAAGGCGTCACAGGGCGTATCGCAGGCCTCGGGACTGTGACAGCGTGCCGGCATCGAGGCTGGCAGTCAGCTCGCCCGGCTGTGAGCATACACGACACGAGCCTGGGGCGTCACTGCAAGCTTTTGATGGCGCAGCTTTTGGTCTGCCCAGAAAGCGGGCAGTTGTCCAAGGGCAGGTTCCCTGCACCCTACTCCAGGGCCTAACCCTGCATGCCATCCGCTTTCACGGCGTGGCAGTGCATGCGGATGCGGACCCACCAGTTCAGGCGCCCCGCCGGATTTGTTTATCCTCGCTTCGGGTGTCCCCAGAACTTTATAGTATCCCTTCATATCATCACGCAGACTGCCAATATGATGCTTCCATGCATGGCTCACTGCCAGCATGACACGACGGCACGAGTAGCTGTCAGGAAGCGTGCTGTATGCTGCGTGTTATGTACTGCAGGCAGCGCACACGGTATGCGGCAGACTTGCATGCTCCTGAACCGAAAGGGCGCACAGCGGCTGAACATGAAGGCAGACAACGGCTCTGCCCAGAGTGCAGGAGCCACAGATTATTGTTTGGACTCCACAGCTGCTTGCTGACCCTGCACAATACCAACGCAACATAAGCAGCACCTGCACAGTACAGAGTCACTGGTGCATCTATTGCTGAACCCGGCTGCTGAACTAGAATGACTTGACCTCTGAGAGCCCAAGCTCTCAGAGTCTGATATCTAAATCTCTAGTTGGAGTGCATGCTGCTGTGCCAATCATAACACATCCCACTTTGCTGTTTTCATTGTGCACGGCTCACACCACCACCAGTCGCACTGAACATACTGGGTAAGGCATGCGGCGGCCCCTACGCGGCACTTGATGGCGCCAGCACAGCAGCCAGGCAGCCACCACGACTGCAGCGCACGCAGCCAGGCGCGCCCGGTCACGCTGCGGCAGCGGTGCCGAGCGCCGCCTGGTCGAGCGCGTCGCAGGCGCTGGTGTCCACCTGGCGCCCGCGCAGGCGCTTGCAGGACACGGCGCGGAGCCGCGGCCGCGCGATGCGCACGGGCAGGGTCTCCAGCGCGGCTCGCGGCGGCGCCGCAGCGCCGCGCGGCGCGCGGCACGCGGCGCGCGCATGCAGCTCCAGCAGCTTGTCGCCCGGGTTGCACAGGCCATTGCAGGGCCCCGTGACCGCTGGCGACCCCGTCGCACGCCCGTGTCAGGCCTGTGGGATTCACTCATGCATGATGCGCTTGCAGCTCGCCTGCCCTGCCACTGACACTAAGCCATGCTCTGCTTCGACATGCCCAACATCAGCGACCTTGACATTCGGATGCAGCCTCCAATCCTCTGCCCAGCTTGCACAGGCCCATGCGGGAGCCATGACTGTTGCCAATGCCAATGCCTTCTTTACCAACACTAGTGTAGAAGGATAGATGTACTGAGCATGCATGGCCGTCGTGCAGACCGTCACACATCTGACATTTCTGCATGCGCCTGCAGCATGCAGCCTATTGCAAGTTTCGCAGAGCATGCACAGGGATAAGGGTGCAGGCCAGTCACGACAGCACCCTCGCTGCGTCCCCCTCGCATGGGGCCGCTCACCGATGCTGTCTGGCTGGCAGTCGTAGTGGCAGACGCGCGGGTCCTGGGTGTGCGACACGTTGAAGGCCAGCATCCACCTGCGCGGCAGGCACGCAGTCACAAGGTGACTGCTCAGACATCCTCCAGCCCATGCGGAGCGAGGAAAGAGTTTTGGAGGCGAACTGGCACCCTGTTGTATGGTGCACCACACAGCAAAGGTGTTGAGGTGCACGATTAGGGCCCATGCAGCAGGTGACGCTTCAAGACCAGTTCTGTTTGCACAGGGGGCCCAAGCGCACAAGCAGACCACTGCGCTTCTCTGTGCAAGCGGTCAAGTCCATACTCCTGTGCAGGTGGCTTCTGCAAGGGCATGCCGCATGTCCCCACAGGCATTGCAAGGGAGAATGCACACCCGTCTTTGCACAAACAATTATAAGGATAGCTTCACACAGAGTATGTGTTTGGCCTTCACATGTGTGAGGCGTGTGCTGCGGCGCACATGCCCATGGTCGTATCCTCGCCCGCGCCAATGCGCATATCCCCTAAGTTGACGCGCCGCAGCATCCGGGCCGCATTGCGCGACAGCGCGTAGAACCCTGCACAGCGAGCGCAGGCTCCGCCGCGCACCACTCTGGGTATGGCAAACAAAGAGAGGCAGTGGACCTGACACAATGCAGCATGGCCTGTCAGCACGTGCAGCGAGACAGAAGGTGCACAGACGAGCCTGCCGGCTGACATGCATGCCGGCTGGCGGCCGCCCGCCGCAGGGCGCGCCATGGACAAGGCGGCGCCTCGCCTGCAAGAGGCATACATGTAGGCATGCCATGGAGAGCCCTAACCCCACCCTACAACCATAACCCTAACCCCACCGGCGGCACGGCTGTGCACCGCCGCTGAAGAAGAGGTAGTACTCGCGCTTGGCGAAGGCGAAGCCGAGCGGCTCAAAGAAGCGGTGCCGCGGCGCGTCAAACATCTCGCCGCCGATGAAGGGGCAGCCGACGTAGTCGCCGCCGTCTGCCGCCCACTCCCGCAGCGCCGCCGGCAGCCGCTCGACCCTGTGTCAGCCTCTGATCAGTCAGTGAACGGCACCTGTGACCAACAGCTAGTTGAGCTGCTGTTTGCAAAAGAATAGCAGAGCTGTGCCATGCGACAGTGGTCACCGGGTGACCTCACCCTGACCGAACGTGGGTGACAGCATCAATAGTGCATAGTGCATAATGTATAACCTGGTGTTATTGTTATTGTTGCAGCGGTGATAGGTAGGGTCATGTGCACCTGGTGTACAGATCGTCATCAGTCTTGACTATGTAGTCGGGGTCGTATCCATCAAAGATCGTTCGGAAGAATATCCATGTCTGAGCTGAGTGCATGCCAGCACTCAGTACTGCATTGTGCAACGTGTCGTGTCAAGAACAGGGAGCCCGAGGCTATCATTCCCAGCATCGAATGTTGCGTTTTGCTTAGCTTCGCGCCACCTTGCTATGTATCTGCATGCCCGCGTAAACGCACTGCAAGCCCCATGCAATATCCCCAAACATGGTCTGCGCTTTACATCCGCAAAGCACCTTGCACAAGTACATGTGTCATGCTGCAGAACATGCACACGAGCGCAGGCTGCCAGGCGCAGCTGCGCATGCGCCAGCGCCAGTTGCCGCACCTTCATTGGCAGGTTCTCATATGTCTCGGCGACTGGCAGGCGGAGGATGTCTCCCGCCTGCGCCTCTTCCTCGTCGGCTGCGCGCTCCAAGGCGGGCTCTCCTGGCCAGTGTCCCAGGACAAAGCGCGCGTGGATGCCCATGTCTGCCTCCAGCCTGCGGCGCGCGCTCCTCTGGCGACAGAGGCATACCCTTGTTGAAAGTAGGAACCCCCCATGCAGGCTGACTCAATGAAGGTTTACTGCCCTCATACAGTGCACGTGTGCCCACGGGTAGCGCATAGTGTCCGTTATTGACAAGGTTAGCAATCAGCCGCGGCTCACAGCGGCCCTGCAGCGCCCAAGCGCTTGGGAGGACCTTGCCTGTCAACCAATTAATCTTGCAAGCTCATATATGGTGTGCGGGCTGCTCACCTGTCCAGCTCTGACGCGTTTGGGAACCAGGTCGCGCGCACGGCGTCCCGGCGCTCCCGCGTGCCGGACATCACTCCTACAAAGGCGCGCAGCCTCGGCGCTCCCGCGCCCGCCGGCGGGCCCTGCCGGTTGAGCTGCGCGTCCGCAGCTGTGCGGCCGCTGGCAGAGACGCGCAGCGTGCTGCGGACCCGCTCAGGCGTCCTCGTCCGCGATGGCGCGGCGGTGCCTGCCACTGCGGCACACCATCCCACCATCACCATGGGCACACCACCATTTTATCACGTACTTTGCGATGCGAAAGGTGTGTGTGTTGCAGGCCAGCGTGTCCCTTGTCCACTTGCCTGGTCCACCTGTGGATTGAGTGGTGGCGGGCGCCATGGTCATTGAGCAGACCACGGGACCCATAAGCTGTTTACGCTGCTTTCGAGGGGATCTGGACCAGAGGCCTGACTTGCGCAGGGCGGCGCTGGCTACGCTTGTGCGCCGAGCTCCCGCACCAGAGTGTAGGCTGCACTTCAGGGCGTAGACCAGTGCTGTGGCCAGCGCGCACACAAAGAAGAAGAGCAAGGCCTTGAATCTCACCGCTTTCCTCTCCGTGCGCGCCTCCATCGCGGTTTCACGCGTGCACGCTCTGACCAGCTCTGACGGCTGCCTGTGTTTTTTGTAAACGTAACCGCGTAGGGCAAGAATGCTCCCGTAGTACGGTACTCCTTTTTCTCCCATATAATGGACATGTTGAAACAAGTTGTTAGGTCCATCGCGCGCGATGGCAAGTCCTGTACATGCGGGACTGCACAGCGGCCAAAGCGGCGTTTGGCGCAGCACTGGCTGTCGTTCGCACTCTTTACGTTGTCTTATTGTGTGTCGCGCCACGCCTTCAGGACTGTTCAGGTTGAACGGCCCGGGTGCTCTGCTTGTGGCTGCCCAGGGATGGCGGTCACAAGCTGTCCGGCGCCGCCCTGGGCAAGCATTGGCATGCAGCGCTGCGGCCTCGAGCGGCGCAACAGGCAGCATCGACGCTCCGCAGGGCACCACAGACCCGACCAGCCTTTCAGACAGAGCAGACGTGGCAAACAGGAGCCCGGCTGGTTGTGGCGACGGTGACGGCATTGGCCCGCCGCCCAGTGCCGCAACTGCCACGTCCGCAGCCGGTGCTAGCGGCGAGTCATCTCGCAGCGCCGGCGGCAGCGTCACAGCCGCGGCCGCCGGCGCCGGCAGCAGCGCGGCAGGCGGCGGCGAGGGCAGCGGCAATGCCGCGCCGCCGCTGCCCGGCGCGGCGCACGTTGCGGCCACGAACGGCGCGACCGCGCGCGGCGCGCAGGCCGCAGACACGCTGCCCGGCAGCAACGGGCTGAGCCACCTGGTGAAGACGGCGAATGGCATTGGTGGGGGCGGCGGCGGCAGGGGCGGCGGGGGCGGCGGCGGTGGCGGGGGCGGCGGGGGCGGCGGCGCGCCCGCAGGCGGCGGCGCGGGCCGCGGCGGCCGGCGCGCGCGCGGCCTGCGGCTGCTGCTCGACGCG
>JAABUP010005469.1_pt1 | contig 19277 bp, 12 predicted proteins | sample 5559201 | NCBI WGS metagenome assembly JAABUP01 (sample SAMN10711887, study PRJNA513373) | rock metagenome | isolation source: Antarctica rocks | place: Antarctica
GGCATCGACATAGAGTCGATACCCCCCTCAAGCCCGGGCGAGCGATTGTGACTTCGGGCTTATGCGTGACCATAACCACGCAGCTCGCACCGCACCCGAAGTCTATTCAGTTGTTGCGTACAATATATCCTATTGGGTGTGATTGGCCAACCATCAGTCAACCACGCCACAATGCTGTCTGCGGCCAGACGCGTTCTTCACCAGTGACTGCACGGGCGAGCAACACCAGCAAAGCTTAGAGTAACTTCCCGTCGAAAAGCTAGGATCTGGCACACATTTGATGATGCCGGTCGTTCTACCGACAGATCGTGTCGCCGTTTTCAACAGTCCTAAGCACCGTCAGAACCCGCACCATCAAATGTGTGCCAGAGCCAAGCTAACGGGAGGCCCAAAGCGTGCGCCGACGTGCCACAAAGGTTGAGCCAATCTTCATTCGGCTCTCTGTCCACTGGATGGGTCCTGGGAGAATGTCTCAGCCTGTTGAAAAACCCCTCTCTTGACGTGTCTGGCTAGCCCTCGTTGATCGAGCCTCGTCATCAAACACGCTAAAGGCATAGTTTTAAACACGTTATGGCTGCTAATAGCATATAGAGTGAGGCTGCCAAGGAATCGCTGACGGACAGGCAGGGGTTTTTCAACAGGCTGGTCTTTTATCACAGGAATCCGTGGGTGGCTAGGCGTGAGCAACGCCTAAATTGAAGGTCCAGCATTCATCGTTATCGCAGGAATCGCGCTCCGGCCATGAAATGCCGCTCAACCATGGTGGACATCTCGTCGATAGACGTGGCACCGTCGACCTCCAAGACTGTCACGCCGAGATCTAAAGCGCGTTTCTTCACATGGGCGGCGAGCAGGATGTCGCGTTCGATCAAGTTGTCTAGCGCCTGCGCCGGATTGCTCGTATCTACGAACGCGCCAGCGTCGCGCTCCAACCGGACCGTGCGACAAAATGCGGGCGTTGGCACAAGCCAGATCGCCTGGTTGGCGTCGGCGATGACCGGCTGTACACAGTCAGGGAACAGGCCCGGCCCTTCGGCGACAATCGGGGAGGTCGCCGGCAACGCCCGCAGGTCATCGACGACCAGGCGGAAACGCTCTGTCCACAGCGCGATGACCTGCGCCGCCATCTCGTCGGCCGAGCGGAGAAGCCACCGCTGGTCCATCGTCAGCGCGAGGAACGACGTATACGCCGGATACAGGGACGCAGCGGCCATGCGGCGCTCCACATGGGCCGGTTCGTGGCGATCAAAGTCATAGAGGGTGAGGCCATACTCGCGGGCGAGCATCCGGGCGATGGTGGACTTGCCGGCTGCGGGTGACCCACCGATCCATAACACATGTGCTAAGTCCCGCTTCAAGAGGCCCTCATGGTCGTCTGGTAAGAGGTGCTCCAACCGTTATCGGGGTACAGCCAGGGTACGTGTAATTTTAGGACATAGCGGAGGCCGATTTTGCGTTCCCAACGGTCTCTACCCGCTCACAAGCCGTGCTCTACGTCTGCTAACTGCCCAATGCGGACATGGACGGGCCGGAAAGGATCTCCTGATGTCTGCTAACCCCTCGTATAACCCCTTCTGGGCATATCTGTTAACGGATTTGAGCCAACGTACTATGTCTGAAAGGTCAGACAACAGCATTTCTATGTCCTAAAATTACACGTACCCTGGCTGTACCCCTACCCCTCCCCCCATGAACTCCGCAAATCCTTTGCGCTCCGCGTCAGACAGCAGCAGCGCCGGGCCCACCCCGTAACCCCGTGATCATGGGCAGCGTCAAAAGGGAGACGGGCGGGCAGGTGACTCCATGCCACCCATCCGCCCGTCCCCTTTCAGGAGATTGTCGTCCCTACTGGCCTACTGCGCGAGGCCCTGCGTAGACTGTAGCGTGCTGTGGTCCGGCGCGAAGACGGTCTGCTCGGCCACGAAGCCGGCGCCGCTCGCTGACGTCAGCACGATGCCGTGCTGCGCCGCGAGTCCGGGGAACAGCTGACCCACGTCGATGTTGTAGCGGACCGTCGGCGGTACGGCGATGCTCTTTGTGAGTATGCTGCCGTTGCTGCCGTAGGCGGTGACGTTGATCGGTACCGTTGTGGCCGAGGGGTTGTAGACGAGCAGGAACTCGCTGTGTCCCTGCGTGTCCCCGCCTGGGAAGCTCCAACGCACGCCGGCGCCGTTGCGTCCAAACACATCCGAGCCGGCGATGCGATAGCCGTTGGGCGAGCCGAAGTACTCGGGCCGCTCCACCACGATCGGCTGGTTGCTCGTGACGACGCTGGCCACGCCGCTGGCGTTGAACAGGTCGTTGAGCTTGAGGTTGGCGCGGCTGCGGCCCGTGACCAGGATGGTGCGGCTGCCCAGGCTCGTCCCTGTACGGCTGTAGAAGCTGGCCGTGACGAGCGCGGGGGTCACGTTGGGGTTGAGGACGGTCAGGAAGGTCTGGAAACGGTTGACCGTGGTGCCCTCGGCGAAGAGCCAACTCGTGGCGGGGCCGTTGCTGCCCGCCCGCGTGGTCAGGCCGTAGCCGTTGGTACTGAAGGTCAGCGTGCGCTCAACCACGACCGGGCGGTCGGAGGTCGCGATGATCGAGAGCGACTGGCCGGGCAGCAACGCGTTGATGTCGGTCACGCTGTTGGCGTGCGGCGCGACCGTGACGGTCACGCTCTTCCCCGCGCGTCCGCCGAACGGCAGCAGTTGCAGCTGGACGTGCGCGGCGACGCTCGGGTCGGGGTTCATGATCGAGACGTTCTCATGGAACGTCAGGCCGGTGTAGCCCTCGGCGAGGTACCACGTCGTGCCCAGGCCAGTGTTGCCGAGCAAGGTGTCGCCATCGCGGCCATCGCGCTGGATCGAGAGTTGCGCTGAGACCTGGCGGTCGACGTTGAGCTGTAGCCCGAAGGTCCCGGATGGCAGCCCGAACTGGGACACGGGGATGACGGCCTGCGCGTGCGCCGCGACCGTGGCGGTCTTGTTGTAGGTCGCGCCGTTGTCGAAGTAGAAATGCAGGCTCAGGTCGGCTGGTTGGTTGTTGGTATTGAGCACCTGGACCACGGAGTGCTCCGTCGCCGTGTTGATCCCGCCCGCGAAGTAGAACAGCGGCGAGCGTGTGAGGGTGCCGGTGAGCGTGCTCACGGCCGTGACGCGGCTCTCGTTGCCAACGGCGCTGATCGTGTTTTGTCCGTTCAACACGGTACCAGGCACGGTGAAGCTGACGCTGAAGGCGCCGTTGTTCGTGGTGATGGGGGTGGTCGTAGAAATGGCCGCGCCATTGAGCGCGAGCGTGACCTGCTCCTGGCGGCCAAAGCCCTTCCCGGTGACGGTGACGGTGGCGCCGGGGGCGGCGGCGGAGGGGCTCACCGAAATGCTCGGCGTGAGCGCCGCGATGGTGATGCCGGCCGTGGCCGCGCGCTTGCTGATGGCGCCAGTCGCGCGTAGTGTGTGCGGGCCGACCGGGAGGCTATAGGGGATGCTCACGCCCGTCGCGGAGAGCGTGCCTTGCGCCGTGGCCGTGATCGTCGCCAGCGGCGTGATGACGCCGTCGACTGTCACGGTGACGGCCTCGTTGGGGGCGAAGCTGCCGCCGGAGAGCGTGATCAGGCCGCCGCGGTTCGTCGCGGCGGGCGTGACGGCGACGGTCGCGGCCACGGTGGCCAGGGTCAATGTTGCCGTCGCGGTGCGCTTGCTGACCGCGCCGGTGGCCGTCAATGTCTGCGTGCCGTGCGTCGCGCTGTAGGGGATGGTGATGACGGTGGAGGGGAAAGCGCCCTGTGCCGTCGCGTGGACGACGGTGATCGGCGTCGTGACACCGCTCAACGTGACGGTGATGGCCTCGTCGGGGGCCCAATTGCCGCCGGTCAACGTCGTCGTTCCGCCGCGGTTGGTGGTGGATGGCGTGGCGACTAGCGTCGCGGCGACTGCGTGAAGGGTGATGGTCGTCGTCGCGGTGCGCTTGCTAATCTCGCCCATCGCCGTGAGCGTTTGTGTGCCGCGCGTCGCGGTGTAGGGAATAGTCACGACGGTCGACGGGAAGGCGCCCTGGGTCGTGGCGTGCACGACGGTGATCGGTGTGGTCACGCTGCTCAGGGTGACGGTGATGGCCTCGCCCGGAGCCCAGTTCGCGCCCGTCAGGGTCGTCGTCCCGCCGCGCGAGGTCGTCGCGGGCGTGGCGACCAACGTCGCCGTCACTTGAGTAAGAACAACGCGCGCGGTGGCTGTGCGATGACTTGTCACGCCCGTCGCGGTCAACGTGCGCTCACCGACCATCGCCGTGTAGGGCACTATCACGGAGGTGGACGGCAGCGCGCCGGCCGCCGTCGCGATAATGGTTGTGATCGGCGTCGTGACGCCGTCGATCGTGAGGGCGACGCGCTCGTTTGCTGTGAAGCCGGCGCCGGAGACCGACACCATGCCGCCGCGTGTGCTAGTCTGGGGCGTGACGGTGAGCGTCGGCGCTGGAAGGGGCGTCGGCGTCGCGGCGGGGACCGTGGCCGCGGGCGCGGCGCTCGTGCCAGTGGCGGCCACAGCGGGCCGGACGGCGAAAGCGCTGAGTACGAGCAGGCTTACCAGGAGCGCGGGAAGGGCCACTCCCAGTCGTTTCAACACTGAATACATCATTCGTTCCTCATATGTGTCGCGCGTTGCCGGTCACTACCATGACCTTAATGTAGCGGCGCGCCGGGCGCTGGGGACGCACAGGGGAGACGCCGTGGACGGTTGGGCGGCAGGAGTCGTACCCTACGTAGACCCCTGCCGCCGGTTACCTTATTGCGCGAGGCCCTGGCTGGACTCGAAGGTACGCGCGTCGATCGTCGTGATGCCTTGCTCGGCGATGAAGCCCTGGCCGTTGCCAGACTGCAAGACGACGCCGTGCTGCGGGCTGAGCCCAAGCGCGTTCACCACGATGGTGGTGTGCGCGGTCGGCGCGATGGTGTAGTGCGCGGTGACAACCTTACCCGTGTTGTCGTAGTAGGTCGCCGTCACCGGGACCGTCACGCTCGAGGGGTTGAAGAGCACCAACGCCTCATCGACGCCCTGCGTCGTGCCGCTGCCTGGCGTGGTGTTGCCGGCCGGGAAGGTCCAGCGTACGCCGGCGCCGTTGCGCCCGAACACGACCGAGCCCGACTTGGCCGTGGCATACGAGCCGGTGTACTCAGCACGCTCCACCACAACCCCTTGGTTGCTCGTGATCACCGCGGCGATGGTGTCGCCCTGGACCACATCGCCCAGGTTGATCGTCGCGCGGCTGCGCGGGCCCACACTGACGGTACGGCTACCCAACGCGCCGCCGTTGGTCGCGTAGAAGCTCGCTGTAACCGTCGCCGCGCTGTCGCCGGGATTCAGCACCGTGTAGAGGGTCTGCACGCCGTTAGCGGTCGTACCGGCCGAGAAGAGCCATTCCGTCGCCGGAGTGGTCGCTCCCGCTCTGGTGGTAAGGCCGTCGGCGTTGGCGCCGAAGGTCTGGGTGCGCTCCACGAGCACTGGGGTATCGGAGAGGGCCACGACGCTCACGCCCTGGTTGGGGACGATATTGTTGATGTTGACGACACTGTTCGTGTGCGCGGGGACCGTCACCGTCTCGGTGCGGCGCGCGCTGCCCGTGACGCCCAGGAACTGCATCTGCACATGCGCGGCGCGCGTCGCGTCGGCGTTGAGCACCGAGATGGTCTCCGTGCCGCCTTTGGTCGAGCCCGCGGCGAGATACCAGTGGGTGTTCAGGCCGGGGGAACCGGGAAGGTTGTCACCGTCGGTATGGTTATAGCGGGCGATGACGAGTTCGGCCGCGACCTGGCGGTCGGCGCGCACCTGCACACCGAACGTGCCTTGCGGCAGGCCCAGCGAGCTAGCGACGAGGCGCTTCGTGGAGTGCGCCGGAACATCGACCGTCTTCGTCACCTGCGCGCCATTAGCGTAGTAGAAGATCATGTGGACGCTGGCCGACTCGGGGTTGGCGTTGAGGATGTCGATGTTGGTGCTGTCGGCCGCCGTGTTCATGCCGCCGGACATGTAGAACTGCGTGGCGCGCGGCAAGTTACCCGTTAGCGCTGTCACCGCGCTCACGCGGCTCTCGTTGCCGATGGCGCTGATCGTATTGACGCCGCGTAGGAGCGAACTGGGGACCGTAAAGGTCGCGCTGAACGCGCCGTTGCTTGTCGTAATGGGCGCTGTCGTGGAGATAGCCTCACCATTGAGGGAAAGTGTGACTTGCTCCTGAGGGCCGAAGCCCTTGCCGGTCACCGTCTCGGTCGCGCCCTGTGTCTCCGTGGTGGCGCTGAGCGAGATGGACGGCGTGAGCTGCTGCACGGTAATGGCCGCACTGGCGGAACGCTTGCTCGTCTGGCCGGTCGCCATAATGGTGTGCGCGCCCGCCGCTGTGCTGTAGGGCACGCTAAAGCCGGTCGGGGGGAGCAGACCCTTACCATCGGCCTTGGTGGTGACGGTTGAGGTAATGCCGCTCAGGGATACGGTGACCGACTCGTTGGCGTTGAAGCCAGAGCCTGTGACGGTGACAATGCCGCCACGGCTGGTCGTGGCTCCGGATGTCACCATCAGCGCCGCCTTCACGGGTGTCGCGGCGGGCGCGGCGGCCGTATGCGAGGCCGCGGGCGCGGCGGGGGCGGCGGCGAGGCCGCTGACCGCCATGCCGCCGGCCAATAGGACGGCGAGTGTACGTGTTGAACTCATTGAAAGAATTCTCCTAAAACTAGGCGTCAGTGGGGACTGGGCTTATGCAAGGACGGGTGGAGGCGGCGGACAATCCCGGGTTACTGTCCGTGCCCACCCGTTCGTAGGGGCTCGATACCCCTCGCACCTCTCATGTTACCGCCTCAACATGGGAGTTGTCTGTGAATAACATGAATATCACATGAAAATCTATCGACGTTTGCTCTTTGGGTCGCGCCCTGCTTTGTATAGATGGCAAGGGTGGCCCCATGACCATCATCGGTTGCGCCCTGCGATTGTGCCGGTGAGCGCCGCTGGCCTGCGCTTTCAAGCGCAGGCCGCCTCTCATACTCGTGGCGTACACCCTCCGTCATCTCTTTATGGGGCGACCATGGGATGAATAGGGGACGAATGTAGGATAATGATGAGCGAATCGGCCTAATTTCACATGAGTTTCACATCTTGCATTGTTACAGTCGTATGAGAGAAGGGGGCGGGCGACGGATGCACATCTTGATCATCGAGGACGAGCTGCGGTTGGGACGCCTGCTGCGCCGCTCACTCGAAGCCAACATGCACGTCGTCGACGTCGTGACCGAAGGGGCGGTCGGCCTTGCCAACGCCCGCGAGCGAGCCTACGATGTCATCATCCTCGACCTGGGCCTCCCCGACATGGATGGACTGGATGTCTGCCGGCGTATGCGCGCGGACGGCGTCGAGACGCCGGTGCTCATGCTCACGGCGCGCGACGAAGTCGAGGACCGCGTCGGCGGCCTTGACGCGGGGGCCGACGATTATCTTGGCAAACCCTTCGCACTCTCCGAGTTGCTCGCCCGCGTGCGTACGCTCGCCCGCCGTCCACCGCCGGCCCGCGACAGCAACGCGTTACGCTTGGCTGACTTGACGCTCGACCTTCCCGGTCACCAGGCGCGGCGCGGCGACCGCGCGATCGCGCTCTCGGCCAAAGAGTTCGCCCTGCTCGAGTTTATGCTGCGCCACGCGGGGCAGGTGCTGACGCGCCAGCAGATCATCGAGCAGGTGTGGCGCTACGACTTCGCCGGCCTGGATACGGTCGTCGACACCTATATCCACTATCTGCGCGACAAAATCGACGCCGGCGCTGACACGCGCCTCGTGCGCACGGTGCGCGGCGTCGGCTACGTGTTGCGCGCGGAGTAGCGGAGTAGCGGAGTAGCGGAGTAGCGGAGTAGCGGAGTAAGGGGCAGGCATGTTCACCAGCGTACGCCGCCGCCTCGCCCTCGCTTACGCGGCGATCTTCACGGTCAGCCTGCTTCTGCTCGGGCCGATCCTCTATCTCACCTTCGCCTCTCAGTTGGCCGCCGCGTCTGACGCGACATTGCGGCTGGCCGCGCAGCGACAGGCCTTTCTCGCCTATGTGCCAAGCACCGTGCAATTGGGCATCAACCCCTACTTCACGGCGCCGGCGTCGTTGGCCACCAGCAACAACTTCTATTTGCTGCTCAATAAAAACGGGGCTGTCCAAGCCAACACTGTGGGGGTGCAACACGCCGGCCTGCCCGACGAGGCGGCGGTGCGGGATGCAGTGCGCCAGGGGCACGGCCTATTCAGTACTCTGGCGACCTCTGACGAGGGCGACTATCGGCTCTATACGGTGGTCATCAAGAAACGGGGCCATGTAGCCGCCCTGCTGCAAGCGGGACAGCCGCTGGCCCCGCTCTACGACGCGCAGCGCAGGCTGGCCTACCTCTTGCTCGCCCTTGGAGCGGGGGCGGTCATCATCGCGACGATCGGCGGGGTGTGGCTGACGGGACAGGCCATGCGCCCCATCAACGCGGCGTTCGCGTCGCAGCGCGCCTTCATCGCCGACGCCTCGCACGAGTTGCGTACGCCGCTGACGCTGATGCGCACCAATGTCGAGGTGCTGCTGGAAGCTGGCGCCATGCCGGAGCCCGAAGACCGCGCGCTGCTGGAGGACGTCGTGGCCGAAGCGGGGCATATGGGCCGCCTCATCGCCGACCTACTGGTACTGGCCCGCCTCGACGCCGGCGCGCTCCCCCTGACACGCGCGCCGGTCGACCTCGGTGCGCTGGTCGCGACGACGACACGTCAGGTCGGGCGCATGGCATCGCGCCAGGGCGTGGAGGTGCGGCAGGGCGAAACCGACCCCGTGACCGTACGCGGCGACGCGGGCCGCCTGGAGCAGGTGCTGCTTATCTTGCTGGACAACGCCGTCAAGTATAGTGGTCCAGGAGGTGTGGTAAAGGCGACGCTACGGCGCAAGGGCGGGCACGCCGCGCTCACAGTACGCGATACGGGACCGGGTATTCCCGCTGCCGAGTTGCCACAGCTGTTCGCGCGCTTCCATCGGTCGCCGGGGGCGGGGACCAGAACGGAGGGCAGCGGCCTGGGTCTTGCCATCGCCCAAGGTATCGTGCAGGCGCATAATGGGCGTTTGCGCGTGCGCAGCGTTGTGGGCGAAGGCACAGCCTTCACCGTCCTGTTACCGCTATCCGGCTCTCGGGAAGCCTCGCGGCGTGTGACGTTCGCGGGGTCGAGCGCGGGTGACGGGCGGACGGGATGAGGACGACGATTATCAGGAGGACGCTTTGTCGTAATAACGGAACAAAAAACAACGTTTAGCTCTACTTGAATCCGGCGCATAGCCGTGCCATCCTATTATCGGAAGCCCAATCGTGGCACTAACCGGCCAGGATAGCGGCATTATCAGAAGTGCGGCAGGGCCGGCACTACTGATTAGTAGACAGCCTGTTGAAAAAACCCCTGCCTATCCGTCGGCGACTCCCTGGCAGCGTTAGCACATATACAATCAGCAACTTCACCAGAGTCGAAAAGAATACCATCAGCATGTACACGCTCCGCCACGATTCCCTTTACACATATTTGCAGTGGACGGTGAGACGGTTTTGGGCCGTGAGTGGCCCCTGACGCGGCCCTACCACGCGTGAAATCGCTCTAACCGGCAGGTCAAACTGGTGTTTTCCGTCTCATCATGGACTGCACGTATGTGTCAACCTAATAGTGGCGGAGTGTCCAGCATGTACAGTGACGAAGCTCGCTCGGTGAGAGCTGACCATGCATGTCAAACGAGGGTTTTTCAACAGGCTGGGCTCTTATCGCAGGAATACGCGCCGCGCCAGACGCGAAAAGGGTCCGAATATAGGGGCGTGCGTTGATCGTTATCACAGGAACCGCGTCGGGGTCGGTGGACGCCTGGCCTCAACCTTTGATATTGGTGGCGAAATCACGTCCGGGGCCGCGCCCACGTGCGGAATAGCGCGCCCAGTGTACATGAACACGCCCTGCCAACGGGTGCGCAGGCAATTCGCCAACAATATCACTTAAATCTGACGCCTTACGGGCCAGATGTGGATTCTGAGCGTGTCAACACCTTGGCGCAAAGGGATTTTGCACGAAGGCGTTGACACATTGACCAGATTCACGCCCACGACGCCGGACAAGGCAACGAAACTAGTTCGAGGCGAATCACCTCGGCTGACGCTCACGGTGCTATCGAAACGGCTCGGTGTCAACAGCTTTGGGCACGATGGCATGCCTTTTGCGACTAGAGCGCGAGGTGGACGTCACCGAACGGCGGAGCGATAGCGACCGTTGGAGTGGTGGATCGTGGAGATAGGTGGCGAACGCCGCAATCGCAGGGGTGGGCTGGTGGGCGAGCTGCTGCTGGCGCTGCCGCCGACGCTGACCGTGCTCGCGGCGCTCTTCCTAACCGAGGAACTGGTTAGCAGGCGCGTGCTCTTCGCCTCACTGGCCTCAAGCGCGTTCCTGATCTACCGTGACCCCGCGCACCAGATGAATAGCGTGCGTGTGATGGTGACGGCGCACCTCTGCGGCGTCGCCCTCGGGGTGGCGGCGGCGTTGGCGCTCGGGCCCGGCTACCCCTCGGGCGCGGGCGCGATGGCCGCGACGATCACGCTGCTGATCGTGCTCGACGCGGTGCACCCGCCCGCCGTCTCGACCGCGCTCGGCTTTGCCATCCTGCCCAACCAGGACCGGGCGATAGGCATCTTCCTGCTCGCCCTGGCCATGATGGCGGCGCTCGTCGTCCTGCAGCGCGTCGCCCTGTGGACCGTGCGCCTTTTCCAGAAACGCGCCCAGGCACCCCCACGTCATCCGTAGGAGCTCGACCGCCATGATCGTCCATCTGCTCGCCCATGCGCCACACACGCTCACCGCCTTGCTCGCCGCCGGCCCGCACGGGACTCCCACACCTACGGGCGTAGGCGTCTTCTCTGGGTCAGGAGGGGCGACCGGCGGCGCGAACGCCAAGCCCGCGTACGACGACTTCCTGCGCCAACTCCTGAACCTCCTTATCTTCCTCGCCAACCTGATGGGTGGCGTCATCATCGGCGTCGCCATCGTCCGCGAGGCGCTCTACTACCTGTACCAATTGGCGCGCCACGGGGGACGGACGGTACCGGACAAGGAGGCTATCCGCCTCTCGCTGGGGCGCTCGCTGGCCCTGGCGCTAGAGTTCCAGCTCGGCGCGGACATCCTGGGTACCGCGCTCGACCCGAGCCTGCAAGACCTGCTCGTGCTCGCCGCGATCGCACTGCTGCGCACCTTCCTCAACTACTCTCTGAGCCGCGAGATCGACGCGGAGGCGCGGCGCGTCAGGGAAACAAGTCTGGGGCAGGGTACGCCTGCCGCAGGGGCTGAAGGGCCGGCCGGCACGGCGAGAGCCGCGCGTTGAGCGTCGTACTTTTGCTTTTGCTCTACACTCCCCCGACGTCGTGGGTTGATTGTCGTGTAGCGGGTGATCGCGCATAGCCACGCCAATTTGGCCAATCTTCAACACGCCTCGCCAGTTGATTGGGGCTCTCCCCGCGACTTGGTGAACGAGAATCGGCCGTAGCTGAGGGTGAATAGTCCTTGAATGACCCCTGGCGGCGGCGACGCTACCAGCCTCCGACATCTGACCTTTTCCGCACGAGTAAATGACGCTCAATTGTTTCATCAAGTCGCGGGGAGAGCCCCGAAGTCATGACGAGGCGTGATCTCAATACCCTCTATCTTTGCACTTTTTGTTTGACTACCACATGTTGCGTCTTGTCGAGCCGCTCAACCACAATACACAGGACGTAGTGGGCGATTTACTTGACCATAATCGAAAAGTGCAAAGATAGTGAATACCTTACCTTCACGCAAAAAGCGTCAACATCTTGGCGCAAAGTACTAGCCGGGGCGTCGGGGCGTGTCGGGGCGCCGGGGTGTAAGTTTTCACATCAGGTGATATTGTTGGCGAATTGCCTGCGCACCCGTTGGCAGGGCGTGTTCATGTACGCTGGGCGCTATCCCGCACGTGGGCGCGGCCCCAGACGTGATTTCGCCACCAATATCAACCTTTCTGTTCTCCGCAAGCACATGTTGCATAGGAGCCTGAGTTAGAGGAGCCAGAGGCGCCGTGCAAACTCGTTCGGTGACAAGCCAGGGAGAGCGAGCCCTTGATGCGGACGGAGGTTGTACTCGTGGAGGAAGGTGTCCAAGAGCGGCGCAAGATCGTCGGCGTGGGCCCAGGCGTGCGCGGCGAGCCACTCCTTCAGCGTGCGCACGAAGCGCTCGGCAATCCCGTTGGACTGAGGCCGATGGCGCGCGACAAGCACATGGACGAAACCGTGGTCGTCGGCGAAGCGCGCAAAGTCACGTGCCGTGAAGTGCGTGCCGCGGTCGGAGATGAGGAACTGGAGGTCTGCGGGGAGCAGGGCGCGTAGTGCGGTGATGACCAACGCTGCGGTAATCTTCGGCCCGGCCACGAAGAGCGGGAGGCCGAGACACTGGCGGGTGCAGTTGTCGGTGACCACGAGGATAGCGATCCAGGCTCGTTTGCTCACCACAGGGGGGAGGTGCTCGCGCAGACGTCGCCGCTCCTGCCGCCAGACGTCATCGTCGTGTCGGCGGCGCTCCAGGGTGGCGTGGCGCGCGGACCACAGATCCCGCCCCTGCGCCTCGTGCTCTTGGCGGGCCGCCCGCTCCTCCCGCGTCTGCAGGGGTGGCGCCGTCGGGGTCCAGTTCCGCCACTCGTGACACACTGTACGCCAGGCGGCGTCTTCCTGCCGCCGTTGCTGATAGACTGCGCCACGCTGCTGCCCCAGGAGGCGCTCCTCACGGCGCAACGCACGCTGGGCGGCCCACTCCGGCGACGCTCCCTGCTGCCGACGCCGTTCCTGGGCCGGATTGAGCGCGGTGAGAGACGGAGCTGAGGCGGTCACAAAGGCGTGCATGGCGTCCGCGTACTCCACATGGGGGTTCTCGAACACCCGCCCTGGCCACGTCGGCTCCTCTGTCGTCTCGTCGGCGCGGCGACCGCACAGCACCAGTCGTCCCGACGATCCGCTCACTGCGGGCAAGTGGGTGGCTGCCGCATGCGTGGCCGGCACGAAGCACAGGTCGACATTGAGTGCCTGACCCGGTTCCTCGGCGGTGCGGCTCAGGCCCGATGGCCCCCTTTTTTCTCCGGCAGTCGGGGCGACCAGAGCCCCGCGTCGCGGAGGATGCGCGTCACGGTGTTGGGGCTGGCGAGGGGGACCCACCCGTTGGCCTTCGCCAATTCATCGGCGAGGCGCTGCTGACCCCAGTCCGGATGTTCTTGGCGCAGGGCGATCACCCGCTGCTCCACCGCCGGGGCAACGCGGGTGGGATGGTGTGGTGCCCGACTGGCAAACGCCGCGAGGGCAGCATAGCCTCGGTCCCTGAACCGTGGCTTCCAATAGTAGAAGGTCCGCTGGCCGACATGGGCGACGCGACAAGCCTGCTCGACGTTGCCCGTCGCCTCCCATGTCTCGAAGAGAAGACGCCGTTGAGAGGGTGTGGTCTGGGGGAAGTGCGTCCGCGCCATAGCTTCTCCTTTCGTTCGAGGAGAGCACGTGCGTCAGTGACCAGCGCACTCGTCACCTGGCTCCCTAGTACCTCGCGGCTCTCCTCGTTCCTTTTATAGTATGGTGCCACGGGCCGCACTTCAGTGCAACATGTGCTTGCGGAGAACACAATATCAACCTTTCTGGCAAAACGCGCACGTCGGCGCAGCCTTTGTGGCACAACTGGCTCAACCTATGTGACAAAGCAGGTCCTGCTGAGGGTGATACGGGCGCAACTTCTATGACAACGTACATCTATGTGAACGCTACTCAATTTACGGCCACTTGATACGATAACCGCCGCCATGGTCATCCTGCTTTCTATCTCCTCCCAACGTGGGGCCGTCAGGCGTACTGCGACGAGTTTTCGTCCGCAACTCTGCTCGCGCATTCAACGGTCGTAGCCGTGCGGCCAGAGCAATGCAGCGGATTACGCAGGCCTAGTCTAGCACATCTCGACGTAGAATGATCGTTCTCTGACGAGTGTGTGCTCCTCTCAGGGCGCGTCGCCCGCCCTTGCGACGCCCGCGCCGGCATGCGGCCGCGTACGTGGTGACCGCCGGGCCCTTCGCGTTGATCCCGTGCGGCGCGGGTCCATGCAGGCCCCACCCCGGCCGCAAGATCCTGCCCAACACGCTCGTCGGTCGGCGTCGCGCCGCCCGTCGACCGCGACCTCCACCGTGTCGGGGTAGAAGCAGATGCGCTCGGCCGCGGCCAGGCCCTCCGGCAACGGGCGCGGCAGGCTCCAGGCCGCGTCGTCGACCCGCCCGGCGCCGGCCAGCAGGCGCCAGTGTTGCCCGCCGGCATTAGGCCCGTTTCCACCCTGCCCGCTGACCGACACGAGACGCGCGATGAGGCGCACCCCCGACTTTTTCGCGCTCCCGCTGAAACAGGCCCGGATCTATCTATCCGATGTCTGCGCTACTGCGCCGATGTCTTGGCGGACACGGACGCGGGCGCGACGTCGTGCGCCTCGTCGAGGTCCGAGATCAGGCCGGGTCGGGTCGGCGTCCAGCCGAGCGTGTCGTGGGTGATCTGGCTTGAGGTGGGGTTGTCGAGGCCGACGAAACCGCTCAGGAAACCGAAGTGCCGCTCGGCGTCTTCGGCGGCGATGGTAGCGACGGGGACGCCGAGACGGCGGCCGATCACCGCGGCGATATCGCGGAGGGCGATGCCTTCCTCGGCGACGGCGTGCAGGCGGGATCCCGCGGGCGCGGATTCGAGCGCAAGGCGATAGAGGCGGCCGACGTCGCGCGTGTCGGCGGACGGCCAGCGGTTGGTCCCGTCGCCCAGGTAGCCGGCGACCCCCGTCGCGCGGGCGATCGCGATCAGGCCCGAGACGAAGCCGAAACGGCCGAGGCTATGCACCGTCGGCGGCAGCCGGACGACCGAGGACCGCACTCCCTGCTCGGCGAGCGCGACCACGGTGTTCTCGGCGTCGATCCGCGGACCACCGGGCCTCACATCGCGCTCTGTGAGCTGCCCGTGGAAACCGGCGAGGATCAGCGCGCCGGTTGCGCATGTCCCGACGAAGGGTCTGTCCGACCCCTTGAGCGCAACGCCCATTGTCTCGATCGCTCGCAGGTCCGCGGCGACCGCGCTGGCCAAGTCGCCCGCGCGCTGGTCCTCGTGCTTGAACGCGAGGTGGATGACGCCGTCGGCCTCGCGGACCGCCGCGCTCAGGCCATCGAGGTCATCCAGATCGCCTCGTCGCACGTCGGCGCCGAGCGACCGCACGGCGGCCGCCGCGCCATCCGAGCGGGCCAGCCCGATGACGGCGTGACCAGCGGACAGCAGCTCGGGGATGACGGCGGACGCGATGTGCCCGGAGGCGCCGGTGACAAATACGCGCATGGTTAGGACCTCCTTGATGGCATCTTCGTTTCAACGCTATCTCTTGTGTAGCCAAGACCTATCGCCTACACTGGTCTATAGTCAGCCTACGCCGCGCCGGCGCCGACGGCAATCCGCAAACGGGCCGGATCGTTGGGTAGACAACGCAACCGGGGAGGTCGTGGCCCGGACGCGCCGCGCGGTCGTGGCCCGGCACGTCCACGGCGCGCGTGACGCGGCGTCGGTCGCCTATCTGTGGACAGCCCCGCGCCCGTCGCCGCGCGAACGGACACGGGGCGCGGCCGCGGCTGTCACGACACCGCGCGAGGGAGAGAGGGAGAGGAGGAGGGGCGATGGCCCGACCGCGCAACCAGGCCGACCCGCGGGTGCGACGCACCCGGCAGTTGTTGCTCGACGCGTTCATGGCCTTACTCGACGAGAAGAAGAGCCCACGCGCCATTTCCGTGCAAGAGATTGCCCGCCGCGCGACGCTCAATCCCGCCACCTTCTATGACCACTTCACCGACAAGGATGCCTTCCTCGATTGCTGGATGCGGGAGAAATTCCGCCAGGCGCTGGCGCGCCGGCTCCCACCCCCCTCCACCCTGAGCCAGGACACCCTGCGCCTGCTCATCCTGACCGACCTGGAGTTCCTGGCGGAGGTCTATCGCCACGTCAAGCCGCCACAAGCGCGGGCGGACCCGCTGTTCGAGACCGCCGTGCAAGAGGAGCTCTACGCCGTGCTGGCGACGTGGCTGCACCAGGCCACCGCCGAGGCGCCACCCCAACCCGAGCTGCTAGAAAGCGCGGCTCAAGTCAGCAGTTGGGCCATCTTCGGGGCGGCCGTGCAGTGGAGCCGCGGGGCCAGGACCTGCACGGCCGACGAGATGTCTCGTCGCATCTTGACGGTCGTGACCACGGGCCTATCTAGCATCATCGATCCCGCGTCGCATGATGCTCCCCTCCGGCGTGATCCCTAGCCTTGGGGCGGACTGGTGAGCCCACGCATGGATCGCCACATGGTGGCCAGTTCCTCGTGTTCCTTCGGGCCCGGATCGCGAGCCAGCTAACCGGCGACCACTATGTCATGGTCAGGTTGACGCCGGAGACAACCGCAGAAATCGTACGCGATACGGTGAGGATGGACGACGTGGAACGGCCCATGCAAGCCATGCGCGCATCGCGTTGATCTCACGACGAACCGGACGTGCTGGTTTTGATTAGCAGTGGCGAGGCATAGGAGTTTACACCTCCCGCCCGAACGCTGTATAAACATGCACTGTCCCGCGCTCAAGCGACCCCTTTCTGGGGGACGATAGGGCGGGACGGCGACGGCTATGTGGAGCGCGGTCGACCGGTGGACCGACAAGAACCGCACCAGCGGCGAAAGACATGCCCTCCGGTCATACAGCCTTCCACCGCCAATACCTGGGATCCTGCTATGTGGATGACGCGATGAGCGCATGACCAGTTGACTCGCGCTAGGTGCGCTCCCCTGCGTACAACCGAGCAATCATGGACACCCGCGGATCTATGTCGACGCGATAAATGTCTGCTATAGAGAAGCCGTTTCTTGTCCTTGGCGTTCGTGGCGCGAAGCCGGATCATACTTGAGCCATGCCACGCGCACCATGTGGCCCTTCTCGAGCAGGGTCGTCCGTCGCCAGGATAGGCGCAGAGAGAGTAGACCATGGCCACCATCGCCCTCGACACGAGAGTAGCGTCCGCACTCCCTGTCCTTTGTTACACTTACCGCGTACTGGTCATGCGTCGCTCCCCTTGGGCGGGCGCGGTGAGGGCTTGACAAACTGGGAAGTTCCCGGCGTTCGCGGTGGGCCGGGCGCAGGAGGTGGCGCTGATCCTGCGGGCGGCGCGCTCCACGGGCGAGTTGCCCCCGGTGCCGATCCACCTCGACGGCATGGTGCACGGCGTGTGCGACCTCTACCAGGCGCAGGTCCACGACCTCAACCCGCGCCTGCAAAACTACGTCCGCAACGCGCGCCGCCCGTTGTTCGCCGACCCCTCGCTCGCGGTGTACGCCGTCACGGCGGGCCGGCGTCGCGCCCTGCTCGCGGACCCAGGGGCAGCGGTCGTGATCAGCTCGTCGGGCATGATGACCGGCGGCCCCGCCCCGCTCTACGCGCGCGCCTTCGCGGCGGACGAGAAGAGCGCCATCGTGTTCAGCGGCTACCAGGACGACGAGAGCCCGGGGGCGGCGCTGCTGCGGGCGCGACAGGGCACGACCGTCGCGCTGGGGAAGGAGGAGCTAACCCTGCACTGCGCGGTGGAGCGGTATAGCCTCTCGGCGCACGCGGACGCCGGGCAGATCGAGGCGGCCGTCACGCGCGCCCAGCCGCGCACGACGGTGCTGGTGCACGGGGAGCCGGACACGCTGCGCGCCCTGGCCCGGCGCGTCGCCCGCCACCATCCCCAGGTCGCGGTGAACGGGGAGCCGGTCACGCTGATCGACGGGCCGGCCCGGGCCGCGTCGCCGGCGACCTCCGGGCGGTCGGCAACCGTTGTGCCGTTAGGGGAGGGGGTGCATCCGTCGCCCACGGCGGCGGGATCGGCCGCGACGGCGGGAGGGGCGCACCAGAGAGACGCCGATCCCGCCCCCGCCGACCTCACCGCGGTTCACCGTGCGGCGCTGGCGACGGGAGGGCTCCACCGCCCGTGGACGACGGTCGAGCTGGCGCGCCTGGCGACCGGTGCGCGCTACACCCCGGCCACGCGAGCGCAGGAGTTGCTCGACGCCGATGTGGCCTACTTCGCGCGCAAGCGCCTGGGGGCGCAGGATGTCTACCTCCCCCGCGCGCCCGAGGACGTGGCGACCCGCCAGGCTGCGCATGTTGCCCTGGCTCCCGGCGACATCGTGATCGCGCGCATGAACGCCGGCCAGGGCGAGGCGCGCCTCGGCGTCATCGTGACGGCCGTGGAGCAGGGAACCGTGGACGCAACGATCGTGGGGTGGAAAGGGGAGCGGTTCCCGCTGGCGGTGATCCAGCTCTCGACGGGGGTCCGCCGGCCGGCGTACGTGGCGCTCGCGCGCGAGGACCGCAAGGCCGCGCTGGGCGCCGATCAGGAACGGATCGACGACGCCGCGCGCTCCGGGGCACTCGCGCACGACCTGATGGCGCTCTGGGCGCGCGGCAGCCAGATGACGGCGGACCTCCTCGGGACGCAGGACACGGACGACGGGCGCTTCGCGCTGGCGCAGGATCTGGTCATGCGCGGCGGCGTCCTGTTCGCGCGCCACGGGGCTGTGTGGGAGCCGACAGCGGAGCGGGACCTCGCGGTCCCCGAGGCGGTAGCGCGCCACCGGGCGCTCCTGGCGTTGGGGGCCGGGACCGCGGTCGCGTATCGGGACGGCCGCCAGGGCATCCTGTCGGGTCGCGGCCGGTGGGGGCAGGTCGAGGTCACGTTCGACGACGGGACGCGGCTGTGGTGGCAGGATAAGGACGTGCAGGCCGTCGGGTCGCCTGAGCCTGAGCGTGCCGCCGGGTCCGCTGCCGGGGCTGGGTCAGATGCCGCAGCCGACGGCCCGGGTGACGACGCGGTGGCAGGGTAACGCTCGCTTTTCTCGCGCGCCCGCGCGCCTGTGTGGCGCGTGGCCTCGACGACGAGATGACGAGATGACGAGCGATGCGGGCCACACAGCGCCAGCCTACGGCTGGGAGACGGCGAGGGGTAGGGGGTGTGACGATGGGCGAGGAGACTTGGGACCGGGTGCTCGGAGACTGATACGGCCATCCTCGGCCTCTCAACATTATTCGAAGGAAAATCCCCGCTAAGCTAGACTTTGGCCACGTCAAGCCGCATAGCAGAGCAACTCACACAGGTGATCGACCAGGGCGCGGGGTATTTTGCGCAGGTCGGCGTCGCACGGGGATGTCTGAAAAACCTGGTGTGCCCA
>JAABUP010005470.1_pt1 | contig 19276 bp, 22 predicted proteins | sample 5559201 | NCBI WGS metagenome assembly JAABUP01 (sample SAMN10711887, study PRJNA513373) | rock metagenome | isolation source: Antarctica rocks | place: Antarctica
GAGGTTGATCTCATCGTAGCCATACTTGGCAACTACCTTGGCAGCTGCTGCAAGGGTCTTTGGGTTACTGCCGCCCAGCTGACACACTATGGGGTGTTGTTCTGGCGGGAACCAAAGGAACCTACAGCAAGCAGTCTCTCAATTCTGAAGAAAATCCAGTTGCTGATTGCACATTGCATGTTGAGATGATAAACATCCTTTGAAAACAGGCACCTTGGTACTGCACCAAGAAAACATCTGTGTTTCCACACTTGGGACATTGCTTTGGAAAGCTTTATGAGAATCTCGCATGCGCAGGCCACTGCTCATGTCCCATACCAATCTGCGCGACCATGCTGCTAAGATGGAGCATTTGAAGACTTCATGCGCATGCATGTCATATGCCGCAGCTAAAACATGCTCCTAGCAGTCACCTGTCAGTGTCTGGATTGTGCAGCAAGGTCTGGTCAACCACCATCTCTGTGTATAGCCATGTCTGCTTGGAGATCAGCCTGCAGAGCTGCCTGAAATGCAAGTCTGTCCAGTCCATCCTACAAAAAATGACCTATGTTGACAGCTTGCTGGCGTCCATTTGTCTGTGGGCACTATAAAGTATACAGTATCTTATGCAGGAACTGTCTTGCAGCAAACTTACATTGGTGCTACACTAAGCAGTTGCTGAGACTCAGTGTGCATATTGCTGCTTGAGCTGGCTTCTGCTGGGTGGCTATGGCAGCGCAATGCTGTCAGTAATCTGTGTGTTGTGATTTGAGACCTCCAAGCTCTCACGCTGGGAGCAGCAGCGTTGCGGGCGAGCGTAGCTTTGGCGCAACAATCTCGAATAGAAGCTTGCATTACATCCTACTGTCTAACACTGAGGTACGCATACTTGATCTCGGGCAGCCTTTCCTGCGAAACTACAACAGTTGGCGACGATATGTTGCGCTCTGGCACTAAATGCTGGCGCTCTGGCACTAAGTGCCGGTGAACATGCTTCAAAGCCCATGTTCTAGCAGTGTTCACAGGCTAAACCTAACCTGCAGTTGCGGCAGAAGCTGGGCTTCTAAACGCAAGCAGCTGAACCGCTTGTTTGACCAAATAGCAGCAGCGCTTCGGATACCATCGCGAGGTATATTCAAACGTGAAGAATCGTTAGAGCTGCAGACGAGTAGTTGTGACTCCAGATCGCCCACTCTGCGCACTAAACCTCAAAGGCATCCCTGCATTTGCTTGACAGGTTCTGCTTGCTGATTGTTAACTGAGCACCACATTCACGAGCTTTTTGATACACCTTGACATCTTGTTCTTCTTTCATTTCTACATCTACAATGGGCAGAGGAGGTGAACAAGGCATCCCTTCAATATCTGGCTATGATCACCTGTCTGAGGTGCCCTCAGCTGGCTTTCAAAACGACCCTGAGGTAAACTGCACGCAGTATGTACATGCATGGCTTTGAAAGTTCTACAGTGCCACGCCGCCTGACAACAGATACGCCCTCAAAGTTCGAAGTGTTCTCAGGTGTGGGATTTGGTAGTGGTGGGTGCTGGCATCGCTGGCTCTGCTCTGGCCTTCTCTCAGGGACAGGTACACACTGTCTGCAGTGATGCAGCAACTGGTACATGTCCCTGTCACCAAGATGACAGCGCTCTGTGAACCCATGCTTGACCCATTTTGTTTATCATAGGCCGGCCGTAAAGTGTTGCTGATTGAGAGGGATCTAAAACAGCCAGATCGCATTATTGGCGAGCTGCTTCAGCCTGGTGGCTACCTCATGCTGAAGAGGCTGGGTCTTGCTCATTGTGTTGATGGCATTGATGCTCAAAAGGCAAGCCAGCTTTTTCTTTCTTGGCAATTTGTGATGCACATGAGCCTATGCACATGAGCCTATGCACATGAGCCTATGCACATGAGCCTATGCTTAGAGCATGATGGTCTTCAGAGGCATCCAATCTAGCAGTGGACACACCCTGCTGATCAGTTGAATGGCAGCAAGGTGTATGCACTGCTAATTTGGATGCTTCTGCAGACGACTGTACTCAAAGCATCAACTCATGTGCTTCCATACAATCAATCAAGCATGGTAATTCATGTGATGTGCACTCATGTGGCTGACAATACAGGAATCTGCAGTCTGCCTGACAGGGCAGCTAAGGTAAATAATATGCAATGGTAAGGGATGCTGCCATGTCTGTCACTGTAACCATGTCATGCTGTATCACCTTCTGTCATGTCATGTGGTGTCACATCATGTTATGATGCAGCCAGGGTAATGAACATGGCAGCACCTCCTGCCATTGCATGTCAACAATGCAATAAGCATGTACCAGACTGCTCAAGGCTGACTCAGCTTGCAGGTCTATGGATACTGCATCTTCAAGAATGGGGAACGAGCTGAGCTGCTGTACCCCAAGGAGGGCTTCGACGCTGATGTGTCAGGCAGAAGCTTCACACATGGCAGATTCGTGCAGAGGCTGAGGCATGCTGCAGCATCAGCCCCTGGAGTGACAGTCAGACAGGGCACAGTCAAGAGACTGGTCAATGGTGAGAACCTGCGGAAGCCCAATGCATCTTGGATGTAGCCATGTTTGTATGAATTCATGTGTGTCTGTCCCCTTGGGTGCAATTTAGTTACTCATGTTAGTGCATGTTGGCTCACAGGACTAGGGTTGAGGCACATTTAGTAGGTGCCTGGCAAAAACAATTAGCTGGAACGCCTGTGATCTATTATTATTGTCATGTGTGTCTGTGAGCTTGACATGTCAGGTCTGCTAGTGGCAGCTCGGCCTTTTCTTCAATCATTGCTGAAAGGCATGATCTGCTCTTTTCTGAGAGCCTGCATCTTGCTTGCCAGCACTGCCTGACTAGGAAAGGGGCCAGCTGAAGGGTGGTTCACATCCAAGCCACCCCTTCTTGTATTTGCTCTAGGTTACTACATCTGCTGTTCATGCAGCAAATGCTGAAAGGGGGTTGTTACACGGGTTGTTACACACAATCATATTAGCAGGTTGAAGCAAAGTGGTTAGCGCACAAGCTGGTATATCAAGCACTGCTGCTATAATTGAGCAACATTTTGGCATTTGCATGCATTTCAGGAAGGGCCCTGTGGTGGCCACATGTCTGTTACTACAACCAACCTGACAGTCATGCACTGAACACAAGCAATGCATAATGATGTCTGCAGAAAAGAGCAAGGAAAGCAGTGGCAAGGAGGAGTAGCTGTCATAGATGTCCTATACAAGACCAACAATGATTGATTGCTGCAACCAAATCTTTACCCATGCACCAAATACAATCAAACGGACGGTCATGCACTTAACATAACCCGCACATTTGCGCTGCCTACAGAGCAAGGCAAAGAGCGGCAAGACAAAGTAGCTGTCACCCAGATCTCATATCAGCTGATGGTGGCATATAGCTTCTACTAGAATGATAGTCCTCTGGACACAGTCAACGCGTATGGTTGGTTCTGCAGAGCAGGGAAAGGAGTGGCAAGACGGCCAAGCTGTCACAGGCGTTCTGTACAAGACCAGCGATGATCAGGAGCATGTGGCCACCGCAAACTTGACAGTCGTTTGTGACGGCATGCACTCCACACTACGCAAGAAGCTGGGCACCCCCGACCTCAAGACCCCCTCCCATTTTGTGGGTCTGAAGCTGAAGGGCTGCAGCCTGCCATACTCCAACTTTGGGCATGTGGTGTTAGCCAACCCCTCCCCCCTGCTGTTCTACCCCATCAGCTCCACTGAGGTGAGCCTTAGATCATGGGATGATCAATCCTAATTTCAATCAGGATATCATGCCATTGGTTACGCTTTAAAGATGTTGATTGCGCTGTCAGGCTGGCCGATCACCTGGTGGAACAAAATGCCATGCAGGGCTTTCAATCTATCAGGATGAGGTCTTAACGACTCTCACTGGCTTCACTCAAGTCTCTGCTGCTGCAATCGCCTCTGTTGCCTCATGAATATGTGCATTGAACCCCTTCCCATGCAGTACATTGTGTGTAGCATTCGAGGAGGCAAGCAGCCACAATCTCAACATCGACCACAGCATCTGAATTGCTTGAGCCAGCCTGTTTTGCCATTGTCAATGGCACTCAATGCGCAAGACAGACTGCTTTGGAGAGACAAGACTTCTCCTGCATGTACCTAGCTCATCATGAGCTGGAAAGCAAATTTATTTGGTATTATTATCATATTACTAATGGCACTCACTCCATTGTAGGTGAGGTGTCTTGTGGACGTGCCTGGAGACAAGCTACCCAGCGTAGCCACCGGTGCCCTAGCAGCATATCTGAGGGAAACAACAGCACCTCAAGTGCCGGAGCAGCTGCGAGCAGCCTTCCTAGCAGCCATAGACGCCGGCCGGTTGCGCAGCATGCTGAACAAGCAGATGACGCTAACACCCTTACACAGGCCTGGAGCGTTGCTGCTGGGTGATGCCTTCAACATGCGGTAGGCAGCACATTTGTGTCATGTTTGCTGTGCACATTTTGCTGCATGCTGACATAACATCCTGATGATTTCGCTCTTGGCTCAGAATTCACAGCTCATGCTGCAAGCGAGCTTCAGAGGAGGCAAACTTTGCCAGTAGGCACATAAGGCAGAGCAGTCATTGAAGGGAGCAGCATCTGTTTGAATGGCACAGTGAGGGGCAGAGCGAAGTGTCAAGGGCTGCAGCACACCGCTTGTGATCCTGCCCTCACGCTACTCTAGACAGAGGGCAGGGTGAAGTTAAGATGACATGATCTTGTCTTCACCCTGCCCTCTGTCTGGAGTAGCGTGAGGGCAGGATCACAAGCAGTGTGCTGCAGCCCTTGACGCTTCGCTCTGCCCCTCACTGTGCCATTCAAACAGATGCTGCTCCCTTTGCTGACTGCTTTTGCCTTTTGCGCCTTTGCAGGTGTTGAACTGAGTTCATGCACCTGACATGCTGCTCACCCTTCTGCGTTTTCCGTCAGCTCTCCGTCGTCTGCCTTGCATTATTTGCGCCTGATACTCAAGCAGCTTAGGTGTCAGCCTGGCTGCTTTGCCTTTTGACCATCTGCCTGCGCCCATTTCAGGCATGACTGATGTCCATCACAGGCATTCGTTTGCCTTCTGAATATCTGCCTGTGCCCATCACAGGCATCGCTTTGCCCTCTGACCATCTGCCTGCGCCCATTGCAGGCAACACTTTGCCTTCTGAAAATCTGCCTGTGCCCACTGCAGACGTCACTTTGCCTTTTGAAAGTCTGCCTGTGCCCACTGCAGGCATCACTTTGCCTTCTGAATGACTTTCAATGCCCATTGCAGGCATCCCTTTGCTTTCTGAATGACTGTCAATGCCCATTGCAGGCATCCCTTTGTCTTTGATGTCTGCCCATGTCCATGGCAGGCATTCGTTTGCCTTCTGAATATCTGCCTGTGCCCATTGCAGGCACCCACTTGCCCTCTTTTCAGAGCACACCATCTGCATGTGCCCATCACAGGCATCACCTTGCCTTCTGAATATTTGCACGTGCCCATTGCAGGCACCACTTGGCCTTTGATCACCTGCCTGTGCCTAATGCCGACGTCACTTTGCCTTCTAAATGTCTGTCGGTGCCCACTGCAGGCACCCCTTGACCGGAGGCGGCATGACTGTGGCCCTGAGTGACACCAAGCTGCTGTGTGATATGCTGCAACCCCTCCCAGACTTCACAGACAGCATTGCCACTGCAAACCAGACAGCGGAGTTCTACACCAAGAGGAAGCCCTTGTCTGCCACCATCAACACCCTGGCCAATGCTCTTTACAAGGTCAGTATTTCACCTGTCTGTCTGTCTGTCTGTCTGTCTGTATATATGTATGTTTGTAACCCACAACTCCTTGCAGGCTCTGTGCTACCAACAAGATGTGCGCTTGTAAACTTCCATCTGTCCATTTGTCTGTCAGTAAATTGTTTTGCTACAAAAGAGCTGTGCATCTGTCAGCCCCCATGTGTCTGTCTGTCCACCTGTTAGCTTGCTGCAGGTGTTCTGCTACAACATAGCCGTGCGTCTGTTATTTTCCATCTGTCTCAGTATGCTTGTCTGTCTGTAACTGTCTGCACACCTGGCTCACTGACAGAGCATTAACAGCAATCTCTGCCATCAGCAGCTTCCAAGATGACTCACCATCATACAAACGTATTTTGCTAGTCCTCAGGCATTGGTCGATTTACATCCACACCATGCAAGTGCTGTTTTTCTTGTTGAAAGGGGCGTTTTGGTATCCTGAAGAGCACACCACATACACCTGTGCTTTCAAGCCAGGATGTCTGATGAGTCACAACTGGCTCCACACCCCAGACCGTAAGGTGTAACATGGAATGGAATGGAATGGAATGGAGTGGAATGGAATGGAATGGAATGGAATGAAATGAAATGAAATGAAATGGAATGGAATGGAATGGAATGAAAAGAGCTTGTGAACTGCAGGTGTTTTGCTACAACGGTGTGGCAGCGCATGAGGAGATGCGGCAGGCCTGCTTTGAGTACCTGAAGCTGGGGGGCATCTACTCGTCTGGCCCCATCTCCTTGCTGTCTGGACTGGCCCCAAAGCCCTCCCTGCTGGTCATGCACTTCTTCATGGTTGCTCTGTATGGGGTGGGCCGCCTGCTCAGACCCCGTCCCACCTTCAAGTAAGCCTTGCACTCAAAGAGGCAGTGCCATGCAGTGTCGCAGGGTACAATGAGCTAACGGGCATCTGATGTGCAATGTGGGGTTTTACCTTACAACATGCAGTAAGAACGTGCCTGTCACTGCCTTACTCTGTTCTGTGCCTTGTTCTGGGGTGTAGTTCATTTCGATTTTGAAGGTTCAGTGCATGTTGATGACATGGTCTCATGTTCTTGTGCTAGAGAAACACATCTGTTGTGTGTACTGGGAAAAGCACCATACAGAAGTAGGCATATGCACGAACTGCATGACAGCGCAACAGGGCTGTCATGGTGCAAACCTGCAGTCAAGTCACTCTGTCCTCATGCAGAGTATGTATAGAGAAACAAGATGCTGACCACATGCTGACATGGTGTCATGGGTGCAGGGGGGTTTGGATGGGGGTCATGCTGTTGTATGTGGCCAGCTGTATCATCTTTCCCATCATCTTCAAAGAGGGGATTCGAGCTGTCTTCATGCCCTTCCTTGTCCGCAAACCACAGGTGCGTACATGATAAACGTCAACACAAATGTTGAGTGCTCAAAGAGGGCGACACAGCAAGTCTGATCCATACCATATGCTGTCAGTGCACGGCCCAAACATGCCTTGTTGCTTGCTCTGAAATTGATTTCAAACTTGTTATCAGCATACTAATGGCTGTATATTGCAGTCCTGTGCTCTGAGATCCTGTTGTCAGCTGTGACATAGCATGTGGCTTGGTTGAATGAAGGCTATCATAAGCTTTGGACACTGACTAGTACCTAATTGCAACTGCAGGTAAAAGCAGCACTGAGCAAGCTGCAGCACAGCGTGCTGCCAGAGTCTTCACAAGAGACAAATGACAGTGCAACAAATTTGCATAGCCAATAGCCTTGGGGATCGCAAACTTGCTGCGCAAGCCTTGCCTTTTGGAGCTTTGCAGATGCAAGTGTTTGGCAGGGCATTTCATTTACTGTGTTTGTTCTGTTTTTGTACCTGCTTAGAGTGTGTACATTAAAGCCATCTGGTAATGACTGTGGGTGGCAATCGCAAATTTCGACTCTTCTGGCTGTATACTGCACCAAAGCATGTGTCCTAGCTGCAAACACTTTGCGTGAGGCTCTTTCTTGGTGTATGATCTAGCTAACTTGTACCCTGACCTCCTCGACCAGTCTCCACTGCATTCATCCATCATAACGGCTGGCTCAGACAGCAAACTCGTGCATAGCAAAGAGCCTTCATCCTGTGCAGTTCTTCTCAAATGCTGCAGTTTCAAGCCATCATGTCAAGCATGATGCATAGCATAAAAATGTGTCATGGGACTTGACAGCATACAATTTATTACATCATGGTGTAATTGGGTCCCCCGCCTCCTTCAGGGACTGTCCATTTGATGTTCTGGGTTGGGTCCTTGATGCTGCATGCCTTGCAGTGCAGGCAGTTCTGTGCATGTATTTGAAGCTTTTTCGCTCCTGATGCATCAGCTGCATACTCATACACACCTGCATGACAGGGCACAGACGAAAATATGGGGCTGTGCAACATGCACACACATAACCAGTCAACAGCATGCTGTGTCAGCAGGGTGCATCATTTGCGATCTGTGAGGAACAAACTTCACAGCCATGTGAACAAGTCGTAGGATTGGACACCCAAATTGTCAAAGAAGCCACGACAAGTACATCAGAGAGTAGGTCTGATGAGTGGCAACTTGCTTCACAAGAAGCATAATGACTTGCATCAGAACATAGCATTGCTTCTCAACATGAGCCATCTGGTGCATATGTGATGCCAGCCTGCCATGCACTGCCCTGAAACAACCTACCTTCACTGCTCTGCATACTGTTCTAGCATCACAACCAATACGTATGTGCCACACATATAGGGACAGAAAAGAACATTCTGCTGCATACTGTTTTAGCATCACAAACAGCATATATGTGCATCACAAATAGTGACAAAGAATAAAACATGCTAAGCTGAGAATCTTCTCAAGTTGACATACCTGCTGGGCAGTAGCGTGACTCAGGACCAGCATAGATAGGCAGGTTGACAGCTGCCGGCAGCCCCTTGTTCTTCAGCTTCAGATGGCTGGGCTGGTCATGCTCATGGTTTGTGCCACTTCTATATAGGGAGGTGGTCAAATCAAAGCTGACTTTGCCATCTGGTTTGGGATATTGCCGAGGCTCATACTCTGCTGCTGGTCTGAGAGCCTCATGATCAGCGTGCCTGCACAAGCATCAATCCTTGAACCCAGATGAGCATCAGAGTTTAGTCTCAGCCAGCTTGAACATTGTTGACACAATAGTTTGAATGGCATCAGTCAACCTTGTTGACTACCTACTGATTGATGACAGACAAGTCAAAGCTGTGCTTTCAAATTTGACACTGGTGCAAACTTTTCCTTTGTGAAGTGAAACAGCACACAACTGCTGTCATGAAGCACCCGTAAAATGTCCCTGAAGGCTTCAGGGCAGCGTTGTCGATCTTGCACGTCAGCTGAGTCACAGCATGTCTGCTGAAAAGTACACACATCCACATCTCCAAGCACTCTTGTCAATGGATTTGTTGAAGGAAGAAAAAGTAGCATTGTGAGTTGAAGCCACAAAGTGCATCACTTGGCATGAACCAGATGACACAAAGAAGTTGCCCAAGGCAGGCCAAAGCATTGTGCATGTGCAAGCATACAAACATGAAGTTAGGCGCAAATACCTGTGTCGTAAGGTCCATGGGGCATTGCCTCGCAAGAGGTATGTGTCTAGGGCTGCATGGGCCAGCCCTCCCCATAGCCCCATCTTGAATCTGTACATGGCAAACAAGTTCATCAAAAGGATGCACTCCCACCAATTAAACACTTTTCAATGGTTGTAATCAAGTTGCAGGCTTGGCCTTTGGTGTATCAGCAGATGTAGCATGCCAAGCCTTTAATTAGAGGAATCAGAGGATTGACATAATGCAGGTCTGTGGATGCCCTCTATGCTACCTGGCTGTGCTACCTTCCAACAAGAACCTGATCAACGGTTTGCCCTGTACACACTGCATACAAAAGCTGTCAAGGTGATCGCTAAAACTTGGCTGCTGATCCTTGCCAATGCACCAGCTGCTGTGGCGGTTAGGGCAGATGGGTGTAACATGTCTTCCCTGCCCCATGACACATGTTGATTCACAGAAGGGCCATCAATATGATGCTCAAACATTCATGCCCTTGCAGATATAGACCAAACACTATTGCTACACAAAGGTCATTTTGATAATGAAGATCAAGGTTCTCAGAAACACCTGAAGACTAGTATCAGGTTTTTCAATTTTAGATGGATCTTGCAGCTCTTGGGGATTAGGCTCATCAGTATCATTACAGAGTGGTCTGCTAAAAGCGCCGACCAGGAGGAAGTAGAGCAACGGCAGTCTGACAGCAGAGGGATGACTCACCCAGGTCGAATATTCCTGCTATCCCGAAGCTCATCCCAGACGTAGCTGTCCTCCATGGCCTTCTGATAGCTGCTTATGTCCACTGGCGCCTGCCTGGCTGGAGAAGAAGCAGTAGGGGTGTTGGCCGCGGTGAGTGCAGAGAAGGTTGCCTGGGCTGCCAGCATGCCAGACTTCATGGCGGTATGTGTGCCCTGCACCATAATCATACTGATCTGCCCATCTGTCCATGTGTGCATGCATGACAGTGTGTGCATCCATGCGTGCACATACCACAGCCCTGCACCACAGTCACACTGATCTGCGTATCTGTCTGTCTGTGTGTGGATGCATCGCATTGTGTGCATGCATGGCGGTGTGTGGGTCCTGCGTCACAGTCTACACTGATCTGCCTATATGTCCGTGTGTGCTCAGTAGGCACCAAGGCTGTGACCCTGAAGCCTGAGTAACTGCCAAAAGTCTGACCTTTGACCCTAAAGCGCCAGGGGTCTGACCTTGGCAATCATTTAGGGTACTCCTGAATGATTGCCAAGGGTGCAGACCTACACCCTACATACTTGCTAAGGGTCTCACCTTGATTTTGGGCACATTGAGGAAGCCAGCTGAGCAGCCCACCAGCGCCCCCCCAGGGAAGGTCAGCTTGGGTATTGACTGGAAGCCTCCTTCATTCAGAGTCCTGGCTCCGTACTGTAGGCAGGTGCCGCCATCAAGCAAGGTGCGGATCTTGGGATGCTGCTTCCAGCGCTGGAACTCCTGATATAGGTTCAAGTAGGGGTCCTGATAATCCAGCGCTATCACAAATCTGCAATGAAGCGTGGAATTGTGTGTGCTATGAGCAGGTGCTGTTTTTATTCTCTTTTCTTTGTTTGTTGTTCATATTGTTATTGCTATTATTGCTGACAACCTGCTGCTGGTGTGCAACAGCCATGGAGGGTAAGGTAACTGTGAGCAAATGCAGCCGTGCAGCGCACCCCTCCCCCTCTCCCCCCCCCCCCCCGTTTCCCCCCTCTCTCCTCTCATGGGATAGTGCTTCCAATGCTGAAACTTGTACTACACACAGGGCCTCCATTCTACAGCATGTAAAATTCCTGACCCTACAGCAGTATAGTTGTTGCTCATACAATGCACAAGTTTGTTAACAGAAAACAAGTGATGATGCACAGGGCCTCAACTTGACAGCGCAAGGAACCATAGGGTTTCTCATCCTGAAGCAACCCGGTTGTCTATGAGTTTCTAACCCTAAAGCAAGTTGGTCGTTGCCCATACGGTACAGAGGGTTTCTAACCCTAAAGCAACTGGGGTTGGTTGTCCACAAAACACGGAGGACTTCTTACCCTAAAGCAACCTGGTTGTTGTCCATAAGATACAGAGGGTTTCTTACCCTAAAGCAACCTGGTTGTTGTCCATATGGTACAGGAAGGAGCCTCCATATGTGGAGCTAGGCAAAGGGTACCCGACGGTGTGCCATACCCTCCCTGGCTTGTGCTTGTCAGCTGGAATCTGCACAGGAAGCATCATGGAATGGACACCATACACGGAGGGTCTTGTGTGAGTAAAAACCATGGCGAGGCAACTTGCTCAATTCCTTGTGGCTTGCAACAACAACATGCCTTTCAAATGGGCAGACAGACAGACAGCCAGACAGCCAGACGGACGGACAGACGGACAGGCGGGCGGGCGGGCGGGCGGGCGGGCAGGCAGACAGACATAATGACAGACAGACAGTCAGGCATAATGACAAACAGGCAGTCAGGCATACTGACAGACAGACAGACAGGCAAGCAGGCAGGCAGACAGACACGTAGACAGTCAGGCATGATGACAGACAAACAGATAGACAGACAGACAGGCAAGCAGGCAGGCAAACAGACAAACAGACAGGCAGGCATCCATAATGACAGAAAGAGGCACAGAGAGACATCACAGATCAAGCTCATGCACCTGTGTTGCCTAGGACTGATGACATGTCAAGGTCGACAAGATCAGGCACAATGCTGCCATGTGAGACACACTCAGCCTTGCAGTCTTGACCTACCTCCCATACTTCCTTCAGGCCCAGAGCATATGTCTGGCTCTCTGCACCGACAGCTTCCCTCAACCCAAACTCCTTGATGACCTCCTGCATGTCATGAAACAGACCACTTCAGCACTCACACTCAAACTTGGACCCAGACTCGGACTCAGGCTCAGAGTTGGGGTCAGACTTTGGACTGGCCTGCTGGCTCAGGCTCAAACTGAGGCTCAGATACTTATCTTTCAGGCTGCGGGGTATCAGTCAGGTTGTCCATCCTTTGTTTCATCCATGCATTCATGCAGTACACGTCTTCTGGCGTCAGGTATGTCCAGTTGTGAGTACCCACCCGTACATTTAGAGTCTGTTACAGTTGACTCATCTTAGCCATGTATTGTGTAGGTGTGAAATAGGTCATTTATTCCCTTTTCAACCTGGGGGACTGCAGACAAGCAGGGAGCTGGACTACACAGAGCATTTTCACTTAGGCACAGGTTTCACGTGGCTGATGAAGCTTGTTTAGATGAACGGTTCAACAAGGACAAGGTATGGAACAGGAGAGAGCTCACGCTTGATGTAGAAGCTCAAGCAGCTGAGTCAACAGCAGTCTGAAAGATATCTGGGAGGAAAATATGTTAAGCATGCAACCTTTATTTTTGTTTTTGCGCAGAAATTGCCCTTGTCTTCTTCTTCCCAAACAGTCATGTTTACCTGGTCATGACTCAGGCACATCTCAAGAACAAAAGCCTTGTCAGCTGGCTTGAGCACACATCAAAACCGACCAGGCTAGATGTCTGAGCTGCGCCTTTCCTTACTGGTATGAATCCCATGATCAATTCCAGACACTACACTTGTCAGCAAAGCTTGGCAAACCGTCGGGACCAGTGTGTACATACAAAAGTGTCAATGCAGAACTTGCTGGCAGGCATGTAGGGGTCTGCCTTTGCTTCTTACCTCTGTCAGAATCAGTGTGTACGTACCAAGGTGTCAATGCAAATTATGGCAGGCATGTAGGGGTGTGTCTTTGCTTCTTCGTACCTCTGTCGGGATCAGTGTGTACGAACCAAAACGTCAATGCAATTATGGCAGGCACGTAGGGGTGTGTGCCTTTGCTTCTTACCTCTGACAAGGACCCTCTACACCCCTCAGCAAACAGGGTGTGCCTTTGCTTTTGCTTCTTACCTCTGATAAGGACCCCCTACACCCCTCAGCAAACAGGGTGGTCTTAGCCCTCAGCTCCATGCCCCTCTGGAAGGTCTCCTTCCTGGCGCCTGATTTGGCAACACCCATGTCGTTGGTAGCAATCCCTGCGACTCCTCCATTCTTATATAGGACCTCGCTGGCTGCAAATCCAGGGTAGATTTCCACTCCCAGTTCCTCTGCCTTTGTGGCCAGCCATCGACACAATTGACTGCAGCAACACAGACATGGAGTGTTGGGTTTTCTTGCAGAAGCTTGCTAGCTGCAGACTGTTTTGTAGCTAGCTTGTCCAATAATAACATTAACAATAAAAACAATAGTAATAGTAATAGTAACAACAATGATAATGACAATAACAATAAAATCAATAGTAACGATAATAGTAACAACAATAACAATGATGATGATGACAATGACAATGATAATGACAATGATAATGACAATGATAATGCCAATGATAATGACAACACAGACTAATTCACTGCAATGTGAACAACGCTGATCCTACTTCAAACTGTTGACAAGTCTGTCATTGCTGTAGATCTACTGGAGCAGTGGGAAGCTGGAAGCTCCAATTGTGAATGTGCCACTCTCTTCTTGCAGCATGACACTCCTGTTGTAACACCATAACAGTGATCACCATGACGCCCCAGCAAGTGCAATTTTACCTCAGACTGATGACAAAGTTGCCCTTGTTGTGCATCTGTGAAGGGGTGGGCAGCCGGAAAGCCCTGTTCTGAGTCAGCACAAAGAACCTGTCTTCAGCAGCTGCTACACTGACAGGAGCCCCTTCTTCCTTCCACTTGGGCAGCAGCTCAGTCAGGGCATGGGGCTCCAGCACATTGCCTGACAGAATGTGGGCACCTGCAGACATGGCCACAACTTTGACTCAATCAAAACTGCAGCAGATGATTGGCACTGCTGAATATGCCAAGGTTGTTCCAGCCAATGCATCATATGATGTGCATCATGTGTGGGCGTATCTGCTGCTGTTGCGTTGGGACATTGCATGCAGCCTGAGCAATTGAGTATCTGTCAGCAGCAATGTTGGGTTTGACCATGCGCTTGATAGCAAAGCTGTGCAAGCTTGCATACTTGCTCTTGTGTAGCAGAAGCTCAGGTTTCAAATGCATTGCTGACCAGATGTATGGCTGTGCACATGAGCATGTCTGTTGCTATGTGACGTATGCAGCCGAGTGATCAGCTTGTTTGAATTGGTGATGTACAGTTTATTGGCCATGCATTAGCTTCACAAGGTAACACACTTGAAATTGCTGACTGAATGTTGAAGATGTCAATTGTGCATGTACTTGTGAATCTGCTTTGGCCAGGGTGCAACAGCAGAGCAGCATGTCTCACGCAGTGTACATGTACACAGTTGTGCCTGTTCAAGGCAGTATGTTACAACTGCCTCATCGTAATTGAATCAGTCAGCATTTGGCACACACACTCATGATTCAGGCAACGCGTGGATACTCACTCACCAACCTCAGCGCCTTTCTCCACGACACACACGCTGAGGTCCTTGTCTTTAGCCTGACACTCCTGCAAAATCAGGGAGGAAGCTGAGCCAACTGCTTGAGTCAGATGATCTGAAGTTTCTCTTGATCTTTGGTGCTACCTGCTTCAATTTGATCGCAGCTGACAGGCCTGCCGGGCCGGCCCCAACAATGCAAACGTCGAAATTCATAGCCTCTCTTGGCTCTAAGGCGGCAGTCTGAGACGCGAACAAGGCTTTCTGAGAGACGCTTGCCCAGACCTGCCCAGCACGGCCTCCAAACTTGAGTGATGCGGCCGAACATTGTGCACCACCGCGCAGAGTAGCGCATAACCAGACCATCCTTGATCAGGCAGCAGCTGACCCTGCGTTGGCTACGCCCTTGGCGGCCGTTTCAAATTTCGAGGCGGATCTTGCATTGCATGGGGACACGAGCACAGGCTGCAGGATTCGAATGGACGCCGAGAAGTGCATAGTGCGTACAGAGTGATGCTCAATGCAGGCGTTACGCCAAGCACAAACTTTGGGATTTATTGCAGTGTTGCTGTACACTCTCTCAAATATGGTCTGTTGGACTTTACATGGTCCTCAGGACACAAACGTGAGCTGTGGTGGTAGGGGATACAGCATACACTGGGCTTCGAAGGCTAGCCGTTGATCACGCATAATGCAATTTTAATGTGCTAGCATGGTGCACAGTCTTAAGATCCAAGCTTGGGTCCAGACAAAGTGCAGCAAGTGCAAGGGCACGAATCACTCAACGATAGACACACACGCACAGGACTGCGTGCCTGCCACTATGTCACAAAAGTCAGCAAAGCATGAAAGCTATCGCAGAGCTGCTTCTGCCAAGCACTTGAGCTGCGTCAATTGCTGCTGCACCTCTTGCCTTCTCTCCTCAGGAACACTAGACAACCCACTCAGCATGTCCACAGCAATCTGCTCTCCATCTGCATGCATCATCAAGTGTCAGCCTCAAAGCAACCATGCAGATGTTCACACCCTCAAAGCAACCATGCAGACGTTCATAATCAACAGACGCAGCACTGCAACGCCTCAACACAGGTATGCTGACAGCAACTGCCTGGACCTGGACAAGTCACTGTGACTGCTCACTTAAGCCACGAAGTGTCTCCCAAAATCAACGCAAAATTATTTGTGTCCACACATCGAGTGTCTTTTGAGGATGTCCTAGGTCAAAAAGCTTGTTTGCACACAATGACATAGCCACAGACCAGGCCACAGCGCAAAAGCTAGATCTAAACCCAACAGCCTACCTGCGCAAGTGACCACAATGGCATTGCCTGCCTGAGTCTTAGAACCCCTGCCCGCCTTCTTGACAACAGTGGCAAAGGCCCCCCCAAACTGGGCCTTCTGCCAGCCAGGAAGCATTGGGGTCTGCATTGACCCTCCCCCAGGCAGAGGAGTGTTCATCACCTTCTGTCTAGAATGTGCCCTTGTCGGCACAGGGGCAGCATGGCTCGGCCCTACAGGTCATGGACATCATCTCTGTCACACAGTGTTGCTTGCAAACACAGTTCCTTATTATGTCTTGCTGCTGAACCTTGTACAGCCTTGCCTTTACTGCCAGTATCAAACACCTCCTTAGGCATGGACGCTCTATCTATCTTTTATGCATATATGTCTATGCGCTTCTGAAACAAGTGCTGACTTTACTAGAAGCACCAGCAGGCTTAGCCCTACCTCTGCATGAGTACGCCTCTTACTGCGTTTCTAACATTGCCTCTGCATGCTGCCATAACCTGTGTGCTATCTTTATGCTCACCAGTGCATTCATCACATTAACCTGTCACGCATGCCTTGATATTGCACAACATTGCCAGCACAGTCCTGACCTGGCTCTGCAGCACTGCCTCCTTCTTCACCCTGCTCCTCTTCGTCTTCTGCAACAGTGGGCAAGCTGGGAGGGGCAGGGCGAGGGGGCCGGCCCGGGCGTGCCCTGGCTGACCTCCTGGCTGGTGGTGGAGCCTCATCAATAGCCTCTCCTGCAGGCAGCAAAGGATATTAGATCCATGTGTGTTTGTAACTGACAGACTGGCACAAATGATGTACCTAGCTAGTACAGTATGTAGAAGCCGACACTGATTGTTCCAGTGATGCATGCAAGCTTGAAAGCTGCATTACTCAGCGGCTAAAATACAGGTTTGTGTGAAAAGGTGGCATCTCCAAGTGGGCACAGCATGTCAGACCGCAAAGATGGAGGCAATGCCAACCGCAGACTTGAGGGCGAGACATATGTGGTGTCTGTTTATGGACTGACAGGCCCCAAACTTGTGCATTCATGCTCAACACCACGCAGCATACTTGATATGTCATGAACGGCAAGCCCACCAAAAGCGCACCCTTCTGCAGGTTACAACATGAGCTATTAAATGCCCAGTGATGGCTTATGTAATTTCAGATGATGAGATGTTGAAACATGTCCTTACCTGATACCTGTGCAGGCGCTGCTCTTTTGCGTGTTGTCCTTGTGACAGTGCTAGGAGCCCTTCCTGCTCGCCCACCTAGCACAGCACAGCATGGGCTGCTCAAGTATGTCAGATGTGTTGAAAATTTTGAACAAATCAGCCAGCGCAGCAGGGCAGGATGGAATGTGAGCACTTGATGTCATTGACTTGACACTTTCCAGGAGTACTGGCTGATATGGATCTGGCACCATTTGCCGTAAGCATGCATGAACCAACCATCTCGTCAGTACAGGCAGACCCCTTGATCATGCCTAAAGATGTGCTGAAAGAGTTGCAAAAGGGCTTTCAGGGCATAACAGAGAGTGAAGCAACAATAGGGATGGCTGCAAGCCCTTGTGCAGCATGTATTACAAGTGGACAGCATCAGATGCTGTTCTGCAAAAGGAAGACTTGCTGCAGAGCCAAAGGTGTGCTTACCTGTTGCTGGAGGGGGCATGAGATGTGCCTTGAGCGCTTGCTGCCTCACCTTGATCTCCTCCAGTGCTGGGCCAGTCAAGTCACCTTCATGCTTTTCCTGGAATTCTGACAACTTCATCAACCGAATCTGCAGAAGAAATTGTGATTGAACCCATGAGCTGAAAGTCTGGTGCGGAGGGCTACGTCCAATTTCAAGGAAGCATAGCACAAGTGTGCACAGTGTCATGTGCATCTGCAGCAGGTTTGGAGGCTCTGAACACCTGTTTAGGAATCTTGACCAGTTGGACCCTCAGCTCGTTGTTCATGCTAGCAGCAGCGTCATCTGCCAGTCTAAGCAAAGCAGTGACCTTCTCTTGAACTGTGCGTACATATAAATGTGAGTAGGTTACTTCACCACAACTTCACCTCACCTATCGCCCACCCCTCACCTGCAGCCTCAAGATCGTCTATTGTGCACCGTGCCTTTGACTGCGCTTCGGTGTCCGGCTGTTGGTTCAGCGGTTCTGCTTGCCACTGCATTGACGGCTCATGGATCTCCGTGGCGCCTTCATCCTCACTTTCTGACACGGCAGCTCGTTTCGGAGCTTTCCTGCGTTTAGCCATCTCCTCGTGTTGTTGGCCCTGACAGCAACAAGTGAGGTACCACTGCGGGGCAAGCGTTGATTATTGATGCTGGAACAGTTTTAACAAGCAGCTTCTGACAACTTCTTGACTATAGCGGCAGCACGCATCGCCAAACTGAGTCACCCTGTTTGCATCCGTCAAGGCTGTCTTCATGGTTTTTGCATGCACATATATATATATTTGCGTGACTGACTACTGACCTTAGGGTATGAACCATGTGAATAATTATGAGGGTAGCTTGCTGCCGTCTGACTTAATTTCAAGGATTGCAAGGGCACCACATCACAAAGACAGGAGCACCAAACCAGCCTAGACAACGGAAGTCAGGTGCAGGTATGCTGCTTGACTCGCCCGTCCAGTGATCTGTTGTCACTGAAACTGCGTCACTGTGATCTGCTACAGGTTTGTTGTGTGTGTCTTCTGCAGGCCGCTCAATGGTGGGTCCTGATAGTGCACCACAGCTTCCCGACGACATCTGGGCCAGAATTCTCTTTCACTTAGAAGGCGGTGTTGGTGACGGCCTTGCTCTCAGGTACTGCGAGCCAAACAGCCTATTAGAGGCGCAAGCAGAGTACTACCGGCTGCGCCTGGTCTGCCGCAAGTTTGATCAAGTCTTTAGGCAACAACACCAGCTATGCCGTGGGCTGGCCGTGCCCGTGCCCCTCTCAGACCAGATGCTGCAGAGTCTGAAATCTTGGCTGCAAAAACACAGCAGCTATGTGCAGAACTTGGCAGCATACTGTGGCAGTCCGGGCTTGAACTCTGCCATCGACCTCCTAGCAGGCCCGCTACCCAAGTTGGCATCAGTCTTTCTGTGGGGCTGTAGCATCTCAGCCCTAAACAAGCTCACGGTCTTCACCTCACTAACAAGCTGTGAGCTGGTGGAGCCACAAGTCAGTGTAATGAACCTCACACCATTGCAGCCTCTGGCAAATTTGCAAAAGTTGGTACTGGCAGATGGCCTGTTCATCACAACCCAGCTGCCTCTTCATT
>JAABUP010005471.1_pt1 | contig 19276 bp, 24 predicted proteins | sample 5559201 | NCBI WGS metagenome assembly JAABUP01 (sample SAMN10711887, study PRJNA513373) | rock metagenome | isolation source: Antarctica rocks | place: Antarctica
CCCGGTATATCGAGTTACGCTACAACCAGATCCGGCTCCATTCCGCCATCGGCTACCGCACACCGAACGAAGCCGAAAGCGAATGGATCCAACAACAAGAGGCAGCATAAAAACCACAAGATCACTGTCCGGAAACCGCCGGGCCGCTCACGGGACCTGGACCCGCGTGCTCGCCGCCGCGGGGACAGACCCGCACCCGTACTCGACGCAGCAAGTCCCCGAGCGCCACAGTCATCGACTCGTCCTCGTGAAAGCAGCCCCCGTGCCCGGCCCGCGAGGTTTCGACGGCGCGAAGAAGGTCGACGCATCACATGTCACAACCTCCTCGACATTCGCCGGCGCCCTGATCGCGGCCCACCTCACCGCAGCGAACGTCCGGGACCGGGCCACGTCCCCGGCCCTGCTGGCCAAGCCGCGCGGGGTCGCCCCGACCATCAGCAAGGTTAGGGCCGACAAGGGCTACACCGGCGAGATGGCCGCAGGAACCTGCCAGCAAGCCGGGGATTGAACTGGACATCATGTCCGGGCCCAAACCACCCGGCGGTTTCCTCGTTCAACCCGCCGCTGGCCGTCGAACGCACCAACGGCTGGATCAACCGCTCCGACGCCTCACCCGCCAATACGAAACCAGCCCCAGAGCCCACGAAGCGTTCCTTACCCTCCCCACATCGCGCTGCTACTCCAGCGCCGCGACCGACAGCAAATGTTCGACAGGCTCTGGCTGACCTGCTCCCGGTCGGCGAGGATCGCGACGATCAGCGACCACTGGGCGGGTTGTCGATCAGCAAGACCTGGTCCTGGGACCGAGTCACGTAGCGTCGATGGGGTGGAGATCGACGATCGACCCGCCGAAATGGCGCCCGCGCTGGATCCGGGCCGGCCCGGCCGAGCGAGCCATCTGGTGACCGGTCCCCGGTGGTCGTGATCAGCCACCCCACGTTTCTGGCCGGCCTCCCGGCGGACATGTTCCGCCACTCCTGGCAGAACTGGCTGCCCTACGCGGCTGCAGCGATCGCGTTGGCGGCACTGGCGGCGCTGGCCGGGCTGAATGCCGCCGGCGTCCGCAAGATCGCCCCGCCCGCCATGTTCGGCGTTGCCGCGCTCGCCCTCGCAGTGCTCGGTGTCGCCACGGCCGCCCTCGCGGACGCGGCAGCCGAGGGAGACGGCCTGACCGTCTTCGATCGTCCAACCTGGCAGTGGTTCATCGATCATCGATCCGCATTCGGCACCGCGGTGGCGAAGATCATCACCACCGCCGGCAGCACGCTGGTGATGGGCATCCTGGCCGGCGCCGTCACCGTGCTGCTGTTCGTGCGGCGCCGCCGGGGTGACGCCGTCATGGTGGCGGTGGCCGCCGCCGGCGGCGGCCTCATCATCTTCCTGGGCAAGCGGGTGGTCAACCGGGTCAGGCCGCCCGCGCAGTACCGGTTGGCGATCGAGACCAACCAGTCCTTCCCGTCCGGACACGCATTGGAGTCGATGGTCGTCATCGGGGTGCTGACGGTTCTGATCGTCGCCGGGGCGACCTCCATGGCCACCAAGGTGTGGGTGGTGGTGGTCGCCGCTCTGCTGGTGGCGGCGATCGGTGTCAGCAGGCTGTACCTGGGCGGCACTGGGCCACCGACGTGCTGGAGGGTTGGCTCACCGGGGCCGGCTGGCTACTGCTCTGCGTGACCGTTCGCCGACTGTGGCGTTCCTATCGGGACAACCGCGAGCACGGCAACCCGACCGGGACAGATCCGGGCACCACTGATCCCGAGGACGATCGGCCCGTCGCCGCCGGGCCACCTACGCTCTGACAGTGCCAACCATCAGCGTGTGCTTGCTCGACGCCGACTCCGGTGAGGTGCTCGAGTTCGACGGCGGGGAACGGGTGCACCGCACCGCATCGGTGGGAAAGATCCTGCTGCTGATCGAGGTGGCGATCCGATTGGCCGACGGTCGGCTGCGAGCACAGCAACCGCTGTCTCGCACGCCGGACGACGCCGCCGGGGACTCCGGGCTGCTGCAACATCTGGTGTCCGATGCCCTGCCGGCCGCGGACCTGGCCACCCTCATCGGCGCGGTGAGCGACAACCTGGCCACCAACGTGCTGTTGCGGCATGTGGGGATCCCGTCGGTGATGGAACGGGCCCGCACCCTCGGCCTGGACCACACAGCGCTGCACGACCGGGTGCGGGCGATACGGCGGCCGTCGGATCCGCCCACCCTGTCCACCGGCACCGCAGCCGAACTCGCGGACCTGATGGCCAGACTGCACCGCGGCGAGGTCCGCTCCAGGGTGGTCTCCCGGCAGGTGTTGCGCTGGCTGGCGCTGGACACCGACACCTCGATGACGGCCGGCGCGTTCGGCCTGGATCCGCTGGCCCACTTCGAGCCGGACCGCGGGATGACGCTGGCCCACAAGACCGGGACAGACGTCGGGATCCGCTGTGACGTCGGAGTGGTGATGGGACCGAAACGCGGGGTGGCCTACGGAGTTCTGGCCGAATTCAGCCAGCTGGCAGCCAACGATGAGCGAGATGCCGTCCTCGGCGAGATGTTCGCGATCGGCGAGCGCATCCGTGGCCTGATCGGCGAGTGAGCGCCACTGGTCAACCGACGGGTGCGTCACCGTTCGACCGAGGTGTGTCGGCGATTCGACGGGTCGCCATTTCACACCGACGACCTCAACTCCGCACCGTCTCCACCTCGATCTCGATCCTGATCTCCTTGCTCACCAGGAGGCCGCCGGCTTCCAGCGCCATGTTCCCAGGTGATGCCGAAGTCGTCTCGATCGATCGTCGCCACTGCGGAGAAGATGAGGCGGTCGCTGCCCCAAGGATCGCGAGCGCTATCCTGGTACGTCACCGCCAGGGGATGTTCTGGGTGACACCGTGGATCTTCAGGTCCCGAGAACCGTTCCGCCCGAACCGCTCCACTGCACTGGGTGCTGAACGTCGCCTCCGGGTGGGCGGCCACATCGAACAATTCCCCCTATCCGCACTCGGTCCACCACGGGAGAACGTGCGCCGGGTCGCGACACCCCTTATCGCTCTGGCTTATCCCACACCGGCGAGGGAAGGGGTCGCAGCGTCCGGGGTGTGCCGTGGCGGCCGGAGCGGGGCAGACTCGGCGGCGACCGGTTCACGGTGGTGGCTGGTGAACGACTGTGAGTCTCTTCGGCCGCATCGGCAGGCGTTGTAGTTCGCGCTGTATCTTCGGGAACGCCGACGGCACTGCGCACCGCAGGCCGCCTCCCGCGACAACCGGGCCCGCGGCTGCGCAGCTGCCGAGGTGCCTTCCATGCTCACCGCCGCGCACTGGCTCAACCTGGCCCCTCCTGCCCGCCAAGAGCAGTGCCAGTACGTTGAGCCCGGCAAACGCAGCAACGGGGGATACTTAAAAAATCCGTGAGCGGGTTGCGTTTTGCCGACGTTGAGCACTGAACGTGTGAGGCATGCACCAGGTTTTGTGTTCAGGTGAGTGCGGGATGGAGCGTCAGAGAAATGTTGTCCGTCGACGAGTTCGTGGAGGCCGTCATCCCCGACCTCGCCCGGTATGCAGCGGGCCTGACAGGTTCGCGTGAGGGCGCGCATGATGTGGTGGCCGATGCGCTGCTCTACGTGATCGGACATTGGGACCGAGTCGGTCAAATGGCACGACCTGCTGCCTACGCCCAGCGGGTGGTGACCACCACATTTCTGCAAGGCGTACGTCGTGCCAAGAACGAGCGACGAGCGTTCCAACGGTCATTCGTCAACGATCAAGCCTGCGACCCGACTGGCGAAGCTGAGGACCGCGACGAGATCAAGCATTTGCTTTCGCGGCTGTCTGCAAGTCAGTTGGCCGCTGTCGTCATGTACTACTACCTGGACCTCAATGCTGAGCAAATCGGCGTAAATCTCGGCTGCAGCGCAGCCGCTGCAGGTGCTCATCTGAGCAAAGCTCGCGCCCGATTGAGGGTCATCACGCAAACAGAAGTACCTCGAATGTCAGGAGATGTGCCATGAACGACAACGATCTGAAGAATGCGGTGCGCGAACGAGCACATGACGCGATGCCTGACTTGGACGAGCTGCGCCTTGACATTCAAAACCGCCGTGGAACCTTACCTAGCCGGCGTGCTCGTCGACAGTTCGCACTGCGCTCTCGACCCATCGCGCTGATGGCTGCTGCCGCGGTTGCTGTAGTGGTGATCATAGCGGGCGCGACGGTTGCCTTCCGATCCACGCAACAGTCTGTCCCGGCGGCACAGCCTTCGACATCGATCAGCAGGGCCTCCCTAGTCGGCACTTGGACCCTGACCAGCATATCTGCCGGCGGTCGATCTGTGACAATTCCCCCAAGGTCTGTAGGACCATTGGTGCTACATGATGAGGGCGTGATCGTGAGTGGCGGCATATGCGGAAGCTCCACCGGGCAGTGGACCATCAAGGGACAGACCCTGACGACCCGCGACATGACCACCCCTGGGAACGGCTGCGACTACACCCCAAGACCAACCGACGCCGAGCTTCGCCAGATGCAGGAACTGCAGGACACACTGAACCGGCTGTGGCCAGGTCCAGTACAGATCATTGGCGCTGACGGTGACTCTCTGACACTGAGCACCGCCGACGTCGTCGCAACCTACGAGCGTCAACCCTCTAGGCAGACGTCCAACCCTCCAAAGTCCAGTTAATAATTGCGACCCACGAGGCGATCACCAGGTGAACCGCGCACCGAATTTCTTGCGTAGAGATTGTACGCGAGAGCCATGATACCTACATTCCAACAGGTCCCACTAGGCCGCCAGGGACGGGCACGCCACCTCCTTGCCATTGAGTCCGGCAGAGATAACTCCGTACGCTAGCGCTTCCGTATTTCCGTTCGTGTATCTGAAGATTGGACCGCCACTGTCGCCGGTTCCATAGATCTCGGCGCCGGTGGGCGAGTAAGTCCTCGAACCTTTTGCATGAAGGGTGGCTCCGGAGTATCCGTTGGCTACATAGTAGTCTGCACCGGTGCCCACTCTAGCGTCACAGCGGATCGCGGAGTAGCCACCGCTTGCGCAAACATAGTCACCCGCATTCGGGAGCGACATCCCAACTACATTCTTGGACTGCCTCGGGTTCGGGTCGGTACCGTCAAAGACTCGATGAAAAGCGTTTACCCTGATAAACGACGCATCGGACTTCACGGTTGTGTTCCAAGCGTCAGCGGTGACATTCCCTATGAGCAGGTTATTCGTGTCTCGATTAGTCCAGATGCGTGTATCGTTGTATTTGTAGCAGTGCCATGCAGTTACAAGGTACGTAGTGCCGCTTGGTGATCTCACACCGAACGCACTCGAACAAGTCTCAAACTTGTTGGGGTCTCCCCCTAAACCGAGCGGACCATGGATACGCCGCGACCCTCCATAAAAAGGTGGTGTATCAGCGGTCCTGCTCGCGGGAGTGGCACCGCCCTTAATAAACTTTATCTGCTCCACGGAGACTCCTTCGACAGGCCGTTTACCGAGCACATCGGTGAGGTAGGACTTCGGATTATTCCCTTTGTAGGCGATCGTGAAACTTCCTCCCACCACCACATCGAGACCCCAATGCGAAATGCTGTATGGCGGAGCCGATAGCACGCCTGAGTTGCTATCCACCAGGTCTGCTAGCTCTCGATCCTGTACGGCGCTCAACTGCGCAGGCTTAAATGTCAGGGGCCACATCACCTGCGATGCCTGCGTAACCCGCTCTCGCTGATTCGTCGAGCCGATCGCTAGCCCGATAGACATTCAGAACGTTTGTTCCCGCGTCTACCTCAACCTCACTGAAGTCCGGGTCAGACTGCAGCGCCCATGCTCGCAGGCTCGTTGCCACTGGGTCAAGTACGTCTTGGCGAGCAACAATGATTAAATCGTCGCCCGCGAATTCCACCGGGTCGGCATTGGATGCCGATGTATTTGGCGTTGAGTTAGCTAGCGTCGGCGGCACTAATTGAACTGATGCTGCTGCACTGATCAGCAGCACAGCGGTACATGCCGGAATACCGAGTCGACGGAAAATAGCCATGTTGGTGGCGCTCCTTTTGGCGAAGGAAGGGCGAAGCGAGGATGGATAGTTAACAGCGTCCTCGCCACCTACGGGAAAGTCGATAGGTCGACCAGCTCCGGGCGGCCACAGCGCACAGCACGAGCGGCGCGGGCGCCAGCGTTTCGCCGAGCAGCGCCACTCGACGCTCAAGGTGGCCGTTCGTCGGGGGTGCCCCGTCAGCCTGTCGATGCCGGCTTCAACCATTGCCTGGTCATCACAATCGACGGTGTAGTCGGGGTCTGAAGCACGCCGGTCTCCAGGAGTGTTCGGCCGGCCGGAATCGGGGGACGCGTCGCAGGGTGGGTCATGATCTCGCGGCTCTCAAACGTGGGACGTAGCCGCTGGGCGGCCCAGCTGCTGGACGTCCAGCGCACCGATCACGTCCTCGAACTTGGCTGCGGTCCGGGCGTGGCCCTCGCCACCCTCGCCGCCCACGCAACGCAGGGGCTGGTGGTGGGCGTGGACCATTCGCAGGTCATGATTGGCCCGGCCCGACGCCGCAGGTCATTGGGTCGTGCCTGCCGCAGCATCGGCATGTGGAGTTCCTCAAGTTCCTGAACACCATCGACCGGCAGGTACCGAAGGGTCTGGCGGTGCATCTGATCCTGGACAATTACGCCATGCACAAGCACCCAAACGTCAAGGCCTGGCTGGTGGAGCATCCCCGGTTTCATCTGCATTTCATTCCCACCTCCTCGTCCTGGCTGAACCTGGTCGAGCGGTGGTTCGAGAACTCACCGACAAAGCGCTGCGTCGCGGGGTGTTCCAGTCGGTCCCGGACCTGATCGAAAAGATCGAAGAATATCTCGCTGCTCACAACGCGAAAGGGATAACGTTCATCTGGACGGCCACCACGGATCAGATCCTGGCGAAGGTCGCCCGAGGCCGTGTCGCCCTGGCAAAAGCCAAGCAAATTCTGAGACACACCACTAGATCCGGGTCCGCGGCCCGGACCAACTCCGAGGCGGCTACTATCGCGACCGCTTTGGAGCGGGTGCTCGCCGCATGGGGAAACCGATTCGACCAGCCGAGCCGCGGGGTCCGGTCCGGGCGATCCCGACGGGGTCGACGCCCGGGTGTGATTCAACCCTCAGCGAAACGCCCTTGGACTTCCACCGAGGTTGCGCTTACAGTGCCATCGGAACGAAACAGTTTCGTTCTATCTGGCTTCGAGGGAGATGCAGTGATCGACATCGTGCTCTCCCCGCAGCTGCGCCCGCGCGTCGAGGGTGATCGTGAAGACCAGATTCTTGACGGGGTCCTGCAGGTCCTGATCGAAGTCGGGTACGAAAAGCTCACGTTCGACATGGTGGCCGCGCACGTCCGGGCGAGCAAGGCCACGCTGTACCGCAGGTGGCCGACGAAGGCCGACCTGATCATCAACGCCCTGGACCAGATCGCCGTCTGCCCGGCCGGCAGGTCCGAGCTGGTGGAAACCGGTTCGCTCGAAGGCGATCTCGAACAACTCGCCTGCTCCGACCCGGAATGGTCCGGGCGAATACAGAGCATAGCCAGCGCGATCATTCCGGCCATGAGAAGGGACATGGACCTGACCGCCGACGTCGAGGAGCGGTTCCTGCGGCCCCGTCAGCAATTGATGGTGACGGTGTTGCACCGCGCACAGGCCCGCGGTGAAATCGGCAAGGACGCCGATCTCGAGCTGTTGAGCCAGATCCTGCCGGCACTGGCGATCCACCAGACCATGCTCACCGGTCACGTACCGACCACGGGCGCCATGCGGTCGGTCATCAGCCAGGTGCTGCTCCCGGCCTGCCGGGCGACCCTGATGAAGTAGCCGGCAGGGCGCGACACCCGGTTCCACCCGCGCCCCGCTGCGCAGCGCGAGGCCCCATCGCCGCGGCAAGAACTACTCGCACAGCGCAGTTGCCGCAGCAGCTGCGCCGTGGCATCTGCGAACGGACCCGCGTCGGCTGGTCCACCCTGTCCCTGGCCATGCCTGTCGAACCATGCCCCATCACGATCGAAAAGGAACCTCACCATGTCAACCACCGCCGTCAAGGCGCACGAGGACGGCTTGCCGAAGGCGCGTCGCCTCGGACTCGCCCTCGTCATCATCGCCAGTGCCCAACTGATGATCGTCCTGGACGGGACGATCGTGACCATCGCGCTCCCCCACATCCAGACCGATCTCGGCTTCTCGGACAACGGTCGGCAATGGGTCGTCACCGCGTATGCGCTCGCGTTCGGCAGTCTGCTGCTACTCGGCGGTCGACTCGGCGATCTCCTCGGCCGCCGAAAGATGTTCCTCTACGGCATCGGGATCTTCTCCGTCGCCTCACTGCTCGGCGGCATCTCGCCCAACCCGACGGTGATGTTGTTGTCGCGGATCCTTCAGGGAGCAGGCGCCGCGCTCGCCTCGCCCGCCGCCCTCGCCCTGATCAACACCAGCTTCCCGGCGGGCAAGGAACGCAACCGGGCGATGGCCGTCTACGCCGCGATGTCCGGCGCCGGCGCGGCCATCGGCCTGATCCTGGGCGGCGCACTCACCGAGCTGGATTGGCGTTGGACATTCTTCGTCAACGTTCCGATCGGCTTGTTCGTCGCGTTCCTCGCTCCGCGGGTACTCGTCGAATCCGAAGGTAACGACAGTTCGCTGGACCTGTACGGCGCGCTGACCGGCACCGTAGGTCTGTTCGGCATCGTCTACGGCCTGTCGCACGCTGCCGAACGGGATGCCACCGGCACGTTGATCGGCTGGGGAGCTCCACTGACGCTGATTCCGCTGATCGGTGGCGTGGCGATGCTCGGCCTGTTCGTGGTGATCGAAGGACGCGTCCGACATCCGTTGCTGCCGTTGCGCATCCTGTCCGATCGAAACCGCGCGGTCAGTCTGTTCGCCATGCTGATGGTCGGCGCCGGGATGTTCGCCCTGTTCTTCTTCCTCGGGCTCTACGTCCAGCAGGTGATGAACTACTCGCCCATGAAGGCGGGTGTGGCCTTCCTGCCGTTCAGTGCCGGCATCGCCGTCGCCGCCGGTATCGCGTCCAGTCTGGTCGGCAGAGTCGATCCACGCTGGTTGTCCGGATTCGGCGGACTGCTCGCGGCAACCGGTCTGTGGGGTTTCACCCACCTGCACGCCAACAGCGGCTACTCCTCCGGGCTGCTTCCGTGGATCATCGTGATGTCCATGGGCATGGGCTTCCTGTTCATCCCGTTGACCCTCACCTCCACCGCGCGGATCAACCCCAACGACTCCGGCGCTGCGGCCTCGGCACTGAACACCGCCCAGCAGATAGGCGGCGCGGTGGGCATCGCCGCCTTGTCGACGGTGTTCGCCAACGCCGCCGCCACCAAGTCCGGCCAGCTTGCGGCGACGGCCGCGGCTCAGGCGCAAGCGCGTGGCATCCCGTTGCCGCAGACACCGGACGCGAAAGCCGCTGCCGCCAAACAGTTCATGGATCAGTTCGGCCCGGAGATCAAGACCTTCGCCTCGACGCAGGGCTTCTGGGTGGGCGCCGGTATGGTCCTGGTCGGCGGCATCGTGACCCTGCTGTTCCTCAATGTCAAGCACGAGGAACTCGCCACCGACGGTCACGCTGCGGCCCACGTCAGCTGACGGCACCCGGCCGTTTCCGGGCACCGCACCCTACGGATAGGGAACCGCCTGGCGGGCAACGGCTCTCCGCAGCGCTCAATGCCCGTGGGCCGGTACGTCGTGCGGACGTGCCGGCCCCGCGCCGCTCCGGCCGGCAACCCCGGCGGCTGACCTCGCGCCACCCCTTGCCATACCGATCACCAGTCCGGCGGCCACCACCCCGATGCCTGCCCACACCCTCGGATCCGGAATCGGACCGCCGAGAAGCACGCCGACGGCAGCGGCGGATATCGGAGCCAGGCCGGTGAGCAGTCCGGCCCGGCTCGCACCCAGTGTCCGGACGCAGGAGTACCAGAGGACGAAGGCGAGGGCGGTGACGCCGACGGCGAGATAGCCGACCGCGAGCCAGTCGGCGATCCGCAGCCGCGTCACCGCACCTGGTCCCTCCCCGACCAGTCCGACCCCGCAGAAGGCAACGGTGGCGATCCAGGTGGCGTGCACGGACACTCCCCATGGACCGTGCCGGCGCAGCACCGGGAGGGCCAACAGGGTGAAGCCGGCCTCACACGCCAGCACCACCACAGCCCAGGCGAGGCCGGCGGCGTCGCTGCGGCCGAGACCCTGCACGATGGCAGCGCCGACGGTGACCACCAGCGCTGCCACCAGGACGACCCCCGTCGGCCGGCCGCCCTCCAGCAGCGGTCCGATGACGGCGAGCAGCAGCGGTACGCAGGCCACCGCGACGCCCAGGACGGCCGGTTCGGCGTGCCGTGCGCCGTGTACCAGCGCGATGTTGAACACCACCAGGCCGGTCCCGGCCACTCCCATCAGCCACCACCATTCCGCCCCGCGCGGCATCTTCAGCCGCCTGCCGGTGAGCCGGCCGAATACGACCAGCAAGAGGGCGGCGATGGCGTAACGGACCGCCTGGGCAGTGAACAGGTGGATCTCCGACAGGGTCGAGGACACCGCGACGCTGCCGCCGACGAAAACCATCCCGGTGGCCCCGGCGATCCCGGCCGGCCAGCCGGATCGTCGTTGCCCCACCGCCGGCCGGCCGGAGTGCGCCGACACCGATGTGGGGGGATTTGATACCGCTGCACCGCTGCTGTCGTTGGTCACATCTGCCATGCTGGTCATCCAATGGTCCGAGCGACAGGACCAATGACGGCCAGGAAAGTTGGACCAATGCCTGTGCGGAGCAGCCCCGGTGTCGACTTCCTGCAGCTGGTCCCGCCCGTCACACCGACCGGGGGGCTGACGAACTGGTTGGCCGGCACCGTCAGATCGGCCATCGCCGACGGACGTCTGCCGGCGTTGTCCATGTTGCCTCCGAGCAGGGTGCTGGCCGCCGATCTGGGTGTCTCCCGCGGCGTGGTGGTGCTGGCCTACCAGCGGCTGGCCGACGAGGGGTTGATCGACACCCGGCAGGGCTCGGGTACCAGGGTGCTGGCACCCGGTGATCCGTCAGCCCGCGGCCGGCGTCCCGTCGCTGGAGCACTTTCCAGCGCTCGGCTTGCACTCCGTACAACCGGCAGGCAGCCGCCCACACCAACGCAGCCGCCCACACCAACGCAGCCGCCCACACCAACGCAGCCGCCCACACCAACGCAGCCGCCCACACCAACGCAGCCGCCCACACCGACGCAGCCGCCGACACCAAGCCGGCCGACCCTGCCGTTGGCAGGCCGGCATCGCTGGTCCGGCATCGAGATCGACCTGTCCCCCGGAGTGCCGGACCTGTCCGCATTTCCCCGGGCAGCCTGGCTGCGGGCCGAACGCGAGGGTCTGGGCGCGGCCGACGCGGCCGACCTCGGTTACGGCGACCCCATCGGGCACCCGGCTCTGCGGCGGGAGCTGGCGGGGTGGTTGACCCGTACCAGGGGCCTGCGCGCCGGAGCGGACGACATCGTGATCGTCGCCGGCGTCGCCCAGTCCCTGGCGCTGCTCGCCCAGGTGCTGCGGTACCGCGGAACGACGGCGATCGGGGTGGAGGATCCCGGTTCCCGTGGCGCCAGGGACCAGCTTGGTCATTGGGGACTCCGCCCGGTGCCGGTTCCGGTCGACGACGACGGCCTGCGGGTGGACGAGCTCGCGCGGACGGAATCGACCGCAGCGGTGCTGACTCCCGCGCATCAGTTTCCCACCGGAGTGGTGCTGGCTCCCCAGCGTCGACGGGCCGTGCTGCAGTGGGCAGCCGAGCGCGGCGGCCTGCTGATCGAGGACGACTACGACGCCGAATACCGCTACGACCGAGCGCCGGTAGCCGCGCTGCAGGCCTCCGCACCGGATCGCGTCGCCTACACCGGAAGCATCTCGAAGACATTGGCGCCCGGCATGCGGCTGGGCTGGCTCGTCGCGCCGGCCGAGCTGCACCAGGAGCTGCTGGCCGCCAAGCATGCGAACGACCTGGGTTGCCCGGTGATCCCGCAGCTTGCGCTGGCCCGGCTGCTCGCCACCGGCGGCTACGACCGGCACATACGGCTGGTCCGCACCCGGCAACGCAAGCGACGGGACGCCCTGGTGGCCTCCGTGCGGGAGTTCCTACCCGGCGTCCGCATCCAGGGGATCGCCGCCGGCCTGCACCTGCTGCTCACCCTGCCGGAACTGGCCGACGACGTCGACGACGTGGAACTGGCCCACCGGATCGCCGCGGCCGGCGTCCTGGTGCACCCGCTGTCCTGGCATCGCCACCGCACCGGAACGCCCGGCCTGGTGATCGGCTACGCCGCGCATCCGGGCGATCGGCTGCGGGAGGCCGCCCGCCGGATGGGCCAGACGCTGGCTGCGGACACCCGGCACCGACCCTGGCGGTGATGAGCCACCCGGTCATGAGCCTGTCCGGCTCAGCCGCGTAACTCGGCCAGTGCCCGCTGCTTCGCGTCGGTGAACCGCTCGCCGAGTTCACTGAGTTGCTGGCTCGAGGCCGCGTCGGAGAACTTGGGCAGGATCTCCTGCTCCTCCTCTTCGACGTGATGCCGCACCTCACCTATCATCGCGGCGATGAGTCCGTCCACCCCTGGCGCCTGCGGATCCGACTCCATCAGCTCGTTGAGCGTCTCCTCTACGTGATGGTGCTCGGCAAGACCGTCGTCGACGTCCGATGCCTCGTCCGGGGCGGCCGCCTTGATGGCCGGGTACACCACCTTTTCCTCGGCCTTGGAATGCGGGATGAGAAGCTCTGCGACCTGGCGCAGCAACGCTTTCCTCTCGCTGGGCTCGGCGTTCTCGAGCTTCTTGAACACCGCTTCGAGTTCTTTGTGGTCGTCCTTGATGAGGGTGATGACGCCCGCCATGAGGGTCCTCCCGAATCGTCGAGTGTGTGGGGTCTGCCGAGACTTCAGCCATACCCACTGAGTCGAGCCGCTAACCCGGCGGCTCGGGCAGCAGAGGCGAGGAGATGACCCACATCCGCTACCGCGTCCGTCGCTGAGCCGGTCTGATCGGGCGGCACGTCGTTCGCCGACCCGACCCGGTTGTTCGCATTGCCGTTCGACCATTCGATGCGGCTGACGGCCGACCGGGCTACTCTCAGGCCACAGCCCTGATCAGCGTCGATGCGGGAGGTGCCATGCGTGTCAAGGACGTCCTGGCGAGCAAGGGGTCGGCGGTGGCCACCATTGCGCCGGATGCCCCCATCTCGCAGGTGCTGGCGGAGCTGGCCGAGCACAACATCGGCGCGCTGGTCGTCACCGAGGACGGCACCGCCGTCAGCGGCATCGTCAGCGAGCGTGACATCGTACGGGCGCTGCACACCCAGGGCGCCGCGCTCTTGCAGCAGCCGGTGTCCAGCATCATGACCGTCGGAGTGCAGACCTGCGCCCCGGTCGACGAGATCCGAGACTTGGCCCGCACGATGACGGACGGGCGGTTCCGGCACATGCCGGTGGTGGTCCACGGCGCGCTCGCGGGCATCGTCACCATCGGCGACATCGTGAAGGGCCGCATGGACGAACTGGAGACCGAGAAGAGTCAGCTGGTCGGCTACATCTCGGCGCCCTGACGGTTGCTCCGGGGCCGCCGGCACCACCACGAGTTGATCATCGACGACCAAATGCGCAGCGAGCGTGTTCGCAGCGCCGTTCGGGTCGTCCGGAGGGCCGCGGCGGAGTCGAGTCACCCTGAGGGCGGCCGGTCAGCCGTCCAGATCCACCGGCTGCACGCCGTACTCGGCCAGCGCCGCGGAGCCGCGATCGGGCGCGGTCAGCACGGAAACCCCGTCGGAGGTGATCGCGATGGAATGCTCGACGTGCGCCGACCGTGCCCCGTCCCGGGACACGACGGTCCAGCCGTCGTCCAGTTCGCGGGTGGCGGGCCGGCCCAGGGTGAGCATCGGCTCGATGGCCAGCGCCATCCCCGGCACCAGCTTCACACCGCGGCCCCGCTTGCCCTGGTTGGGCACGAACGGCTCCATGTGCATCGAGGTGCCGATGCCGTGACCGCCGTAGCCGCCCACCGAACCGTAGCGCCGGCCGTCCTGACTGCCGGAGCGGGCCACCGATCGCTCGATCGCCCAGGAAACGTCGCCCAGTTTGCCGCCGGCTCTGGCTGCGGCCACCCCGGCCCACAGCGACCGCCAGGCGGCGTTGATCATGTCCACCTCGGCGGCAGCAATGTCGGAGTCGGACGGCGGTTCGCCGACGTGCACGGTGAATGCGGCATCGGCGTGCCAGCCGTCCAGGATGCAGCCGGCGTCGATGCTCAGCAGATCGCCCGCGGCGAGCACCCTGGTGCCGGGGATGCCGTGCACGACTTCGTCGTTCACCGATGCGCAGATCGTCCCGGGGAAGCCGCCGGCCCCGCCCGGTCCGGCGCCGTAGCCCTTGAAGTTCGACGTGGCACGGGCGTCGGCGATCAGCTGGGCAACCGCATCGTCGAGCTGCGCCGTCGTCACACCGGGGACGATCAGCGCGCGTGCCGCGTCCAGCGCCCTGGCCAGCGCCAGGCCCGATGCCCGCATGGCCTGCAACTCCCCGCGGGTCTTGAGTTCGATGCTGTCGCCCATCGCCGGTTCAGGTGCCCTCGACAGCCATGCCCAGGGCGGCGAAGATCCGGTCGTGCACCTCGTCGACGGACCCGAAGCCGTCCACCTTCACCACCTTCTCCGCGTAGTACTCGACCAGCGGGAGCGTTTCGGCGTGGTAGATGTCCAGCCGCCGGCGGATGGCCTCCAACGTGTCGTCATCCCGGCCGCGGGTCAGCATCCGTTCGATCAGCACGTCGTCCGGCGCCGTCAGCAGGATGACCTTCTCGATCGGCGTGTGGTTCAGGGCCAGCAGCGCCGACAGCCAGTCGGCCTGCCGGACGTTGCGCGGAAAACCGTCGAACAGGAATCCGGCCCTGGCATCCTCGTACTGCAACCGCGCGGTGACCATCTGCTGGGTGACCTCGTCGGGCACGAGTTTGCCGGCGTCCATGTAGGTCTGCGCCAGCTTGCCGAGCTCGGTGCCGCCGCTGATGTTCTCCCGGAACAGATCGCCGGTGGAGATGTGCGGGACGCCGAGTTCGGCGCAGATCCGGTTGGCCTGGGTGCCCTTGCCCGCTCCCTGCGGTCCGATGATCATCATCCGCATCAGCGCAGGAATCCTTCGTAGTTCCGCTGCATCAGCTGCGATTCGATCTGTTTGACGGTGTCCAGTCCGACACCGACCATGATGAGCACCGCGGTGCCGCCGAACGGGAAGTTCTGGTTGTTGCCGCTACCGGTGATCTCCAGGAACAGGTTGGGCAGGATCGCCACGATGCCCAGATAGATGGAACCGGGGAAGGTGATCCGGCTCAGGACGTACTGCAGGTACTCCGCCGTCGGTCGTCCGGGACGGATGCCCGGGATGAATCCGCCGTACTTCTTCAGGTCGTCGGCCCGCTCGGTCGGGTTGAAGGTGATCCCGACGTAGAAGTAGGTGAAGAAAATGATCAGGGCGAAGTACAGCACAATGTGCACCACGCTGCCCTGGTTCACCACATTGTAGCTCACCCACTGCTTCCAGCCGCCGCCGGTGACCTTGCCGTTGGCGTCCACCTGGGTGTTGCCGGTCAGCTGGATGATCAGCGTCGGAATGTACAGCAGTGAGGTGCCGAAGATGACCGGGATGACGCCGGCCTGGTTCACCTTGAGCGGGAGATACGTCGACGTGCCGCCATACATCTTGCGGCCGATCATCCGCTTCGCGTACTGCACAGGGATACGCCGCTGCGCCTGCTCGACGAAAACCACGGTGGCGATGATCGCCAAGCCGATCACCAGGATGACGGCGAACACCACGCCGCCCTGGGTGGACAGGATGTTCTGCCCTTCCGGCACGATCCGGGAAGCGATCGAGGTGAAGATCAGGATCGACATCCCGTTGCCGATGCCGCGGTCGGTGATCAGCTCACCCATCCACATGATCGTGGCAGTTCCGGCTGTCATCACCAGAACCATCACGATCAACCCGAAGGCGTTCTGGTTGACGATGTCGTTGTTGCGGGTGCAGCCCTGGAACAGGCTGCCGCTGCGCGCGAGCGCGATGTAGGCGGTGGACTGCAGCACCCCGAGACCGATGGTGAGATACCGGGTGTACTGGGTGAGCTTCGCCTGGCCGGCCTGCCCGAGCTTCTTCAGCTGTTCGAACCGCGGGATGACCACGCCCAGCAGCTGCACGATGATGGACGCCGTGATGTAGGGCATGATGCCCAGCGCGAACACCGACAGGTGCAGCAGCGCACCGCCGGAGAACAGGTTCAGCAGGCTGAGCAGGTCGGTGTTGCCGGTGCCGGACTGCTCACGGCAGAAGTTCACCGCGCCGTAGTTGACGCCCGGAGTCGGGATGGTGGCACCGAGCCGGTACACGGCCACCAGGCCCAGCGTGAAGAGGATCTTCCTGCGAAGATCCGGCGTCTTCAGCGCCGAGACGAATGCTGTGAGCAACGTTCCTCCTGGTCGTGCCGCCGCGCACGAACTCGCATCCGCCGGCCGCTTCGACCTGCGTTGTGCTGAGCATCCTGCGGCGGGATTGCCTGATGCGGTCCGGCGGATGACGGGTGCTGACAACGCCGGCCGAGATCCGAGCCTAACGCACAGAACCGCCGGGCCGGCCGGGACCGTAGGCCCCGGACCGGGCCCAGCGACGAGTGGACCGAAGAGCTACAGAGTGGTCGCACTGCCCCCGGCACCCGCCAGTTTGTCACTGGCCGACCCGGAGAAGGCGTGAGCGGTCACATCGAGCCGGACGTCGCCGATCTCGCCGTCACCGAGCACCTTGACCAGCTGGCCCTTGCGCACCGCACCGGCTCCGACCAGTTCCTCGACGCCCACCCGGCCGCCCTGCGGGAACAGGGTGGCCAGCTGGCCGACGTTGACCACCTGGTAGCTGGTGCGGAAACGGTTGCGGAAACCCTTGAGCTTGGGCAGCCGCATGTGCAGCGGGAGCTGCCCACCTTCGAAACCGGCCGGCACGTTCTTGCGCGCGCCGGTGCCCTTGGTGCCGCGACCGGCGCTCTTGCCCTTGGAGCCCTCGCCGCGGCCGACCCGGGTCTTGGCGGTCTTCGCCCCCGGCGCCGGGCGAAGGTGATGAACCTTGATGGTCATTGATCGTCACTCCCTGACGCTGCTGTTGCCGACGGTGCGGAGACGTCTTCGACCGTCACCAGGTGCGGCGCGGTCTTCAGGTACCCGCGGTTCACCGCGTTGTCCTGGACCACGACGCTGTGATGGATGCGCTTGAGGCCGAGCGAGCGCAATGATTCCCTGGCATTCCGCTTGCTGCCGATGGTCGACCGGATCTGGGTGACCTTGAGCGTGGGGACAGGATTGGACACGGTTCAGACCCCCTGGCCGGCGCGGGCCCGCAGCATCGCGGCCGGGGCGACGTCCTCGATCGGCAGGCCGCGGCGCGCGGCCACTTCCTCTGGCCGCTGCAGGCTCTGCAGCGCAGCGACGGTGGCGTGCACGATGTTGATCGGATTGTCCGATCCCAACGACTTGCTCAGCACGTCGTGGATGCCGGCGCATTCCAGTACCGCCCGCACGGGTCCGCCGGCGATGACGCCGGTACCTGGGCTGGCCGGGCGGAGCAGCACGACACCCGCGGCGGCCTCGCCCTGCACCTGGTGCGGGATGGTGCCGGCGATACGCGGCACCTTGAACATGCTCTTCTTGGCCTCTTCGACGCCCTTGGCGATGGCGGCCGGGATCTCCTTCGCCTTGCCGTAGCCGACACCGACGCTGCCGTCGCCGTCACCGACGACCACCAGCGCGGTGAAGGAGAACCGCCGGCCGCCCTGGACCACCTTGGACACCCGGTTGGTGGTGACGATCCGTTCCAGGAACGGATTCTTCTCGGGGGCAGCGTCGCGACGCTGATCGCGTCCGCCGCGGCGGCCATCACGGCCGGCGCCGCCGCCGCTGCCGCCTCCGCTGCGTTCGGGGCCGCGGTCGTTGCCGCCGCGTGCGGGTCCGGGCATCAGATGTCCCTCTCGATCAGTGTGGTGTGCAGGTGCTGGCTGACGCTCATCAGAACTCCAGCCCAGCGCCGCGGGCGCCGTCGGCCAGGGCCGCGATCCGGCCGTGGTAGGAGTCGCCCGATCGGTCGAAGACGACGGCAACGACGCCGGCCGCCTTGGCGCGCTCGGCGATCAGTTCGCCGACCTTGCGGGCCTTGACCGTCTTGTCGCCCTCGGCGCCGCGCAGGTCCGCCTCCAGGGTGGAGGCCGCCGCCAGGGTGCGGCCGACGGCGTCATCGACGACCTGAACGCCGATGTGGCGTGCGGACCGGGTGACGACCAGCCGAGGGCGCGCGGCCGAGCCGACGACCTTCTTACGGAGCCGGAAATGGCGTCTGGCGCGGGCGGTCGCCCGAACGTGAGAAATGCTGGAAACCTTTGACATATCGGTTACTTACCCGTCTTCCCGACCTTGCGGCGAACCTGCTCGCCGGCGTAACGGACGCCCTTGCCCTTGTACGGGTCGGGCTTACGCAGCTTGCGGATGTTGGCCGAGACCTCTCCCACCAGCTGCTTGTCGATACCCTCGACGCGGAACCTGATCGGCGAGTCGACGATGAACGTGATTCCCTCCGGCGCCGTCACCGGAACCGGATGCGAGTAGCCGAGAGCGAACTCCAGGTCCCGCCCCCTGGCCTGCACGCGGTAACCGACGCCGACGATCTCCAGCGACTTGGAGTAGCCCTCGGTAACACCGACGACCATGTTGTTCACCAGGCTCCGGGTCAGCCCGTGACGGGCGCGGGACTCGCGCTCGTCGTCCGGCCTGGTGACCTGCACGACGCCGACGTCCTTGGACACCACGATGGGCTCCACCACGGTGTGCTGCAGGGTGCCCTTGGGTCCCTTGACCGTCACCCGGGGGCCGTCGATGGTCACGTCGACCCCCGACGGCACGGGGATCGGCTGCTTTCCGATGCGCGACATGTTCTGACCCTTTCCTTTTCCGCCGCTTACCAGACGTAGGCGAGGACTTCCCCGCCCACCTTCTGCCGGGCGGCCTGACGATCGGTCAGCAGGCCGGTGGACGTGGAGATGATGGCGATGCCGAGACCGCCGAGCACCTTGGGCAGGTCGGTCGACCTGGCATAGATGCGCAGGCCGGGCTTGGACACCCGGCGGACACCGGCGATAGAGCGCTCCCGGTTCGGCCCGTACTTCAGGTTCACCACCAGCGACTTGCCGACGGTGG
>JAABUP010005472.1_pt1 | contig 19273 bp, 21 predicted proteins | sample 5559201 | NCBI WGS metagenome assembly JAABUP01 (sample SAMN10711887, study PRJNA513373) | rock metagenome | isolation source: Antarctica rocks | place: Antarctica
GTTGCCGAGCGCAGGGGCGTGGCGTCATGGAATTCCTCACAAAGGCTATCATGGCTTACCAGGATCAGATCGGAAGGCCGTCAATACTGCCACTGGGGCCGTGAACGGTTACTGCTGCTTGGCAACGACCTTCCGATAAACATTCGCCTCTGCTTGTAATGTTTCAACATCTTCGAAGGTTGCCGGAGAGTAAGGTTTTCCCTGGAAGATTGCGTGTGCTTTGGCTTCACTCGCGGTCCTGGCGGCGTCGCTTTGGTCCTGACGCGCCTTGCCGATCCTGGTATCCAGTGCCGATAACTTGGACTGGAAATCAGCCAACCTAGCGGACTCGCTTGCATATTCTTGGTCATCAAATATCGATGTTCTCATCCAATAATGCCTTTCTTCTCCATTAAGGTCTGAATGTCGCTTTCAAGGTAACGCACCGTTGCGGTGCCAATTCGAACCGGCTCGGGCAATAATCCCTTGCTCTGCCAGTTAATCACAGTTTTCGGATGAACATCGAATGTCTTCGCTATGTCCTGGATGGTCAATAACTTGTCCATGATATTTATATAGTTGGATTTGCTCAAAATTGCCTCGGAATCCATGACGACTACCAATATTCCCGGGAAGGGACTCATCAGTAGGCATTTTTGCCCGCCCTGGTCATCATGGTCACCAACCCGATTGCATACCCGAGAACATCCAGGTCTTGAACGGAACCTACGATACCCGGGCTCAACCTGGAAGAATGACGGGAAGAACGACGGGGGAAAGCCGCATTTGCCATGTAAGGGCTTGGGTTGCGGGCTCGTGGCTATCAGGATGCTTGCCTCGGAGGGATACCGCGCACATCAACCGAGGCGATCAGGACCACGGTTACATCCCGATCAGGTCCAGGTCTTGAACGGAACCGAAGATACCCGGACCGGATGTTTGACGGGTTTGCAATCGCACAAGGGAATTAATTTCCTCCCATGTCGGGCGAGTCACCACTTCGCTTAACATTTGCTCCAATGTCGGCTCCCATCGCTTCGGCTTGTGCTCATGCTTTGGTTTGAGTGCCTTGATCTCGGTTGCCAATGATTGCTTGGTTGCATGCTTGAAAAAGTTTCTCATGTTGAGCACCTTGACACCTTTGGCGGGTATGCCTACGGGATTGCCGTTGCGATGCTCTCCCCATACCTTGAAAGCATAATCAACCGTTATCCCGATTGATGTCCGAATCGGATCTATCCGTGTCCAGGCGTGATGACCCTTGCAGGCACGATGCCATGCTTGTGCCACTTCATGCTCTTCTACCGCCAAGAAAATGCCGTGCCAGTGCGGTCGCATCTTATGCGGGCTCGAATCCAAGACGATCAAGAAACCGGCATTAGTATGATTGTTGTGGAACTGTTTATGGAACTTGGTCAAGATTGCTTCGTTCTCGGATCGTGAAAGATGTTTGCCTTCATCATGTATTACATTAAGGCACATCGCCAGCATGGGGCGTGGTTCGTTATTGAGGTAGCGTCTGGTTATCTTTGATTCCCATCTCGCGGTCGCGTTTCGGCACTCCCGACAGTGCCACCATGAATCCTTACGAGGACCGAAGTGATTTGAACAAAATGCGTTAGGTTGATCTTGAAATTGATAGCCGTTGTGATATATTACTTGTGACAAGTTTGCCTTTCTCATGACCCCTAGATGGTTTTGCCCCATCTAGGGGTTTTCTTTGATGAAGATTCGCTACGCTCAAATCATTCGCTACGCGAACGATTACCTTTTTCGGCTTTCGCACTTGAGGACACAATCCCAGGACATGAAGCCGACTTACACGCCGCATCCGAACCGAACTTTGACCCGAACTTCTACGCCGTATCCAAACATGAAGCGATAGCAGAAATAGCACGATTTCCCCCCCTAATACAGAGTAGCCACCTTTGACGGATGATCGAGTGAAGCCGACATAAAGCGAACCTGAAAAAAAAGGACGATTTCCCCCCCTAATACAGAGTAGCCACCTCTGACAGATGGGAGAGACCATTATACCACTACCAGATTCGGCGCGAAGCCCTTTTTAGGCGGTTTGGTCTTGCGATCACCCTTCGGCTTGCGTCTCTTCTTTCGGGGCTTCACTGGGGTCAGCAATGCTTCGCCACTATCCCAGCCCCGTTCAAGCCGGTCTGCGATAGTGTGGCGATTGATGCCGGTCATCTTGGACCATTCCGTGATGCGTCTGGTCTCGCCGAACATCGTGATGAGATGAGGGGGCTTGCCGAAATAACTATGTCCAGGTCTACAATTCATTGCCTGCTCTGAACGGGTTGCCCATCGGCAATTATCAGGACCATAATTGCCATCGGGATTGATCCGATCTAATGAACGCCCATCGGGGCGGTATCCCATACTGATGTAGAAGCCCATGAACGAGTGCCATTCGGGACAAACCTTGATCCCTCTCAAACCATAATGCCGGTAATCCTTGCGATTGCGATTGTAGCAGCGTCGTTTCATCCCCACCCAAGTGCGATACGATGCACAACCATGTTTGCCGTGTATCTTTGCCATGCGGTATATATGAAAATCGCATGAATAAACATGGATTTATTATCCAAAATGCTTTGGCTCGAAGGCAATCATTATCCCCGGACTCGGCACGATATTTGCGTTAACGCACACACGCATCCATGCAATCGACGATTTTTGGTCGCACATTGCATTACAAATATTTATCTTTTCTCCAACCTTACAACGCTGCTCAATCCGGATATTCTGTGCGTGTCGAAACCACAACACCACAGAGGATCACATGAGCGACAACATCAAACTTGTAACAGTTGATGAGCAACCAAAGCCGCCCTTCGACCCGGCAAACATCGAAGAGGTCAAGGATTACGCCGAACGGATGGCGCGGGAGTTCATGGCTTCGTTCAAGAACACCGCCGAGAAGTATTGGCACTGGGGAGCCGCGCTCGCCTACATCCAAGACGACTACGCCGACAAGAACAAGGCGATCCGCATCCGCAAGGACAAGATGAACTTCACCCTCTACCTCAACTCGGCGGCGAAGAAAGCCGGTTGCTCGGTGTCAACGGCGAAGAACGCAATCGCGGTCGCAAGGAAGTTCCCAACGGCAACAGCAGCGTCGGGACACTCCGTCACCGAAGCCATCGCCAAGACCGACGCGAAAGGGATCGGTTATATCCACGATGAACCATCCGACACGAAGACGAAGCCGAAGGGCAAGCCCAAGTCGAAGGACAAGCCCGAGGGGGAGTCGAAGGACAAGCCCGAGGACAAGCCAGAGGACAAGCCCGAGGACAAGCCAGAGGACAAGCCAGGAGCACCGCCAGGAGCCGCCACAGCCCCAACGGCGAGCATCACAGACCCCATCGAAGACATCAACCAAGCCGTCATGCTCTTGATGGCGAAGATCAAGAGCATCAAGAGCCGAAAAGGTGTCCGGCTCACACAACTTGAAGACGCTCTCACCTATCTTAAATCGTTACCAGAATGAATGGATGGGGGGGCGATTCAATAGCCGAATTGCTCCCCTAACCATTTCACCGCCTCGTCAAAGGATGGACCATTCTGATGAATATAGTGGATGGTTGCAATGCTGCCAGCATGACCCAAGAAATGAGCGGCGAACTTGCCATGCTCGGATGAATTGTTGAGCATGATTGCAGATGCCTTGCGAAACATCTTTAACGGCTGCTTGCCATCCACTTCCACCTTTCGATAATTGCTCTGGATGGCGTCGGTGCGGGAGCGGCTCCCGTTGTCGTGGATGTCATCACGCAACCACGCCTTGCCGCTCTCCGTCAACAGGACATGGTCGGGATGGTCGGATCGATAATGTTGCAGAAGTGTGAATGTCTCTTTCCACAGCATGTAATCAACCATCGGCACTTTGGCATGATCGCCGGTCTTGCTCCTCTTTCTCCGGATGCGACCACCCATCCAATCGACCTCGGATGGATGAAGATCACTAATGTCCTGTTGTGTGAAGCCACAGTTGAGCATAAGTAGAAGGTGAAGTTTCAATTGCCCCCTGGCGGCTCCAATCGTCTGCTTGACCACGCTGGCATCGATCGTCGGGACGGCTTGGCTCCCGCCCTTGAAACGATACTGCTTGCGGTTCAAATTCTTGGGGGCGGGGTGGATGTTGAGATCATCCATCCACTGCACGAAGTTCCTGGCGAACCGGAAATGCTTGCGACGGGTGACGATCGACTTCGGAGCGTTCTCGCCGATTAGATAGAGGTAATAGCCCTGCCACCGATCCGCGTCAATGTTGTCGATGGCGATGGATGTCCCCACCCAATCCCGATAGTGAAACAAGCCCGCCCTTGCGTTGGAATATTCGCTCACGCTGATCTCCCCCGCCCGATGCCGCTGCAACAGCATGTCGAGATAGCGGGCGACAAGAGCCCCAACAGTGCGGTCAACGGGCGGCTTGACTGGATCGAGGATCGCGTCAACTTGGCGGCGAAGTTCCTCGCGTCGGGGCTTGCCGAGAACATGGTCCTTGACGCTCTCGGGCAAGGGCAAACCCCGTTCATGGATCTCCCCAACCATGAAGGCAAGGGCTTCGTCGTCGCTGACTTCCATCATGAAGGAACCGTCTTCGTCGAAGCCCGAGCGGCGGGGTTGCGGGGATGGTTGCGCCGCTAATTGCCGTTCCTGCCACCAACGATTAGCCAACTGATAAGAACCTTCCTTCGTGTCGGGGATGGACGGCTCGTTGAAGTGCTTCCGCAGTTGACGGACGCTCACGACATGACGCTTGCCTCCTTCCATCTTCCACCAACGGCGGTTCTTCATCTCCCAGGACATCAAGTAGGATGCGGGCATCGGGACGGCTCCATCGGGGACTCGGGGCGATGCCTTCCGAGTCCCCTTTGTAGCAAAACAAACCGCCGTTTTGTAGCAATTTGTAGCAATTCGGGAGGGTAATCGGGAGGTTTACTACAAAATACCCCTATAAAACTAGCGGGAAAGACCCCTGATAAGGGTGAGGTCCGAGGTTCAAATCCTCGTGCGCCCATTTTAAAGTCTCTAATGGCAAGGACTTAGGTCGGAAGTCGGCGAGGTACAATCCGGGGGTACAATCCGGGGGTACAAACCCACCCGATCGACGGCTTAAGCCCGCTCCAAGGTTGAGCGATACCATGACTCAGATCAAGGTCGGGCCTCGAATCTTCAACGTGGCCCATATCCGCGAGATTGACCTCAACCCCGCGAACGTGGTAGAGGGCAAGGATACGGTCCGGATCGTTTTTTCGGATGGCCAGCAGATTTGCTTGAGCGACGAAGAGGGTCGGTAATTCTTTTCCCAAATCAGTAGCACGGGGCTCGAAATCTTCGAATAGCTTGTCATCGGACGCAACCCGGGCGGGGCGTTGAACTCCACGGTTGTGGACCCGGCCCGGGGATGGTAAGCCACTCTCGTTCCATCGACTGACTCCTTGTCGAAGGCGTTGAGGTCCGCCCCCGACGGCCTCCCCACCGTCTCGACCTACACCCTCTGGCAGGTCCTCCACGGGGCCGGCTATAGCCACCAGCTCACCCGCACTTGGTGCCCCACCGGCACGGCCCTGCGTCGCCGCAAGGCCGGCGCGGTCGTCTCACCGACCCCGACGCCGGGTCAAAAAAAAGTGGATCGAGGACGCCTATTGCCTCGGAGAGGCGATGGGCCTCTCGGTCTGGTGCGCCGACCAGGCCGGGCCGTTTACGACGGTGCCGCATCCCGGCCCGTCCTGGCAGCCCGAGTGCGAGCCGGCGCGGCAGCCGCACGAGTCCCTCCGCGACGGCACGGCCAAGGTCCTCACGCTGTTCCACCCGGCCGACGGGCGGGTCCGCCTGGAGGGCGTGACGGCCTGCCCCAACACGGTGCTCCACCCCTGGCTGCGTCGCGAGATGTCCGCCGTCCTGGAAGGGCTCCCTCCGGCACCGGCGGCACCGGCGGAGGCTGACGCGGCGGCACGCGTCGCCTGGGAACGCTGGCAGGACGGCTTGACGGTCAAGCCGACGCTGCTCGCCGAATTGCCGCCGTTGCGGATGCTGCTGGTGCTGGACAACCTGGCCGGGCACAAGACCGCCGCGTTCATCTGCTGGCTGTTCCAACACGGCATCATGCCCTTATCTACCCCACTGTGGGCGGGTCGTGGCTGAACATGGCCCAGAGCATCCAGCGGATCCTCAAGCGGCGGGCGTTGGTCGGCCAGCATCCGGAGCGGACCGGCCAGATCATCGGCTGGTTCGAGGCGGTGGCCAGGCACTGGAATGCCGATCCGACGCGGTTCGAGTGGGGTGGGAAGCGGATGGAGCGGCGTCGGCGGCGGCGAGATCGATGCCACCGGGTCGGCGGCTTGGGAGCGTGCACGCGGGAGCCGATCCGGCGGCGGTCAAGAACGGATTATGGCCACACGCGAGGCAAATGACCCACTCGGCTCGACGGGTCAGGAAACGAATCGCCAGCCGCCCGCTGATCGCCCCACCCCTGCGCGGTAGGATGATCCCCTACCTCGCCCGATATCCAGGCTCCCGGAAACAGACACGGGGATAACTGATGCTCAGCCGACCTGCGATCGCCCTCGCCATCCCGCTGATGTGTTCCTGCTTCCATCACGCGTGGGCTGCCGACGAGGCGCGGTCGCCCGCGAAGTGGAACGTGCTGCTGATCGTCGCCGACGACCTGAACACCGCGCTCGGCTGCTACGGGCACCCACTCGCCCGGTCCCCCAACATCGATCGGCTCGCCCGTCGGGGCCTCCGATTCGAGCGAGCCTATTGCCAGTTCCCGCTCTGCAACCCGAGTCGAGCCTCGTTCCTGACGGGGCGTCGTCCCGACGCGACGAAGGTCCTGGAGAACGAGACCCAGTTCCGCACGAATCTGCCCGACGCGGTCACCCTGCCGCAACTTTTCCGCAAGGACGGCTACTTCGTCGCCCGCGTCGGCTAGCTGTTCCACTACGGCGTCCCGGGCCAGATCGGCACCAGCGGGCTGGACGACCCCCCGTCCTGGGACGAGGTCGTGAACCCTCGCGGCAGGGACAAGGATGACGAGGACAAGATCACCAGCATCAAGCCGGGGAGCGGATTCGGGGCGACGTTGAGTTGGCTCGCCGCCGAGGGGACCGACGAGGAGCAGACCGACGGAAAGGGGGCATCCGCCGCGATCCGACTGCTGGAACAGCGTGGCGACAAGCCGTTCTTCCTCGCCGTGGGCTTCTACCGCCCGCACACGCCTTATGTGGCACCGAGGAAGTATTTCGACCCCTTCCCGTTGGAGCGAATCGAGCTAGCTGGCGGGGGCGGGCGTGAGGGCGTTCCGCCTCCGGCGCTGACGGTCAATCCACCGGATTACGGCATGAGCCCCGACCTCCAACGCCGCGCGATCCAGGCGTATCACGCCTCGACGAGCTTCATGGACGCCCAGGTCGGGAGGGTCCTCGACGCCCTGGAACGCCTCAAACTCGCCGACCGCACCATCGTGGTCTTCCTGAGCGACCACGGATACCACCTGGGCGAACACGGGCTCTGGCAGAAGGTGAGCCTCTTCGAGGAGTCAGCCCGCGTGCCGCTGATCATCGCCGTGCCGGGGATGAAGTCGCCCGGTCGGGCGACCTCGCGGTTGGCGGAACTGGTGGACCTCTACCCGACGCTCGCGGACCTGTGCGGCTTGACCGCGCCGGCCAACCTGGGGGGTCGGAGCCTGCGTCCCCTGCTCGACGACCCCTCGCTGCCCTGGAAGCAGGCGGCGTTGACACAAGTCAGGAGGGGAGGCAAGCAGAACGGCTTCTCGGGTTACTCCATCCGGACCGAGCGGTATCGCTACATCGAGTGGGACGAGGGGCGACGAGGGGTCCAACTCTACGACCATGAGACGGACCCGCACGAGCGACACAACCTCGCCGACGCCCCGGGATCAGCCGGGACGGTCGCCGAGATGCGGCGTCTCCTGGGGGAGACTCGTCATGGGCAGCCCGGAGCGAGGTGACGACCGACCGCCTACCTCCCGACGACCAGACAGGTCTCGCCGGGACATGCGGGAACGCCCCTGTTAATGATGGGAGTTTCATCGCGGTTGGAATTCGAAGTAGCCCTCCTTCCCGATACCTCCCCGGAGACTCCGGATGAGAATCCCCGCGATCCGTGGCGTCATCGACCGGCGAATCCTGGTCAACTACCGCGTCGATCCGTCGGTCCTTGCGGGCCTCCTGCCCGAGCCCTTCCGCCCGAAGCTCGTCAACGGGGCGGGGATGGCGGGCGTCTGCCTGATCCGCCTGAAGGGAGTCCGCCCCCGGTTCCTGCCCCCGTTCCTGGGGCTTTCCTCCGAGAACGCCGCCCACCGGATCGCCGTCGAGTGGGACCGGGGCGGCGAGCGGCTGGAGGGGGTCTACGTCCCGAGGCGGGACACGTCGTCCCGGATCAACGCGGCGGTGGGCGGCAGGTTGTTCCCCGGCGAGCATCACCACGCGACGTTCCGGGTCGAGGAACGGGACGACCATTACCGGGTCGCTCTGGACAGCGACGACCGGGAGGCCCACCTGCTGGTCGAGGGGCAACTCGCGTCGGGCCAGCCCGAGGACTCGATCTTCGGCTCGGTCGCGGAGGCTTCGGCGTTCTTCGAGCGGGGCTCGCTGGGTTACTCGGCGACGGCGAGGGCGGGCGAGTTCGACGGGCTGGAACTACGGTGCTTCGGCTGGCGTGTCGGACCCCTGGCGATCGGGCGGGTGGAGTCCAGCTACTTCGACGACCAAGCCCGGTTTCCCGCCGGGTCGGTCGAGTTCGATTGCGCCCTGCTGATGCGCGGGATCGACCACGAGTGGCACGGTCGGGATACTCTCCATGCGGCGTGAGTTCTAGGCGAAAGAGGGAGGAGGCTGAGCTGGGTCCTCGGTCGCCACTCCATTTGCCCGGCTTTTGCCTCGGGTGCGGGCAACCAAGACCGACACTGGACGATCCACCTGCCATACTTGGCACCGCATCGGTCTCCGTCGCCAAGCGTCTCGTCCGACCGCACGGAAATCGATCTCCATGCGGGTATTCAATCGCTCCCACCGATGAATCCGAGGGAGTTCGCATTGCCAAAGGGGGGAACATACCATGGACCAGAATGATGCGGTCGGGGCGACGGTCGGTATCCAGGCGGTCGGGTCTATGGGCGTCTCGCTCCCGCTGATGAAGGTCTTCCTCGATGGGCGGGTGGTGGGCCTCCTCAAGGACATGACGGTCGATGATTTCCCGATCGTCCTCTCGCAGCCCCGGACGAGGCGATGAGGGGACGCCATCTCCCCGGGATCGACTACGTGCCGGATGTTCAAGGCACTTCCAAAGCCTGCGACATCCTGTAGGGTGCGGGGCTGATCCGGCAAACCCTGCCAGCTAGACACGATTCAAGGCATGCTTGGTCCTGGAATTGTCTTGCTTGTCGCCGTCCCCGGCACTCAACTGGGAGTGCGGATGAGCCGGATGGGCCTGCGCGGCAAGTCGGAGGGTTCCCATGCGCGATGCTCTCGCCGGAGGTGGCGAGTCCGACCCGAAGCGTTCGGGGATCGCGGATGCCGTCCAAACCCGTCAGGTTCCCGATCGAACACCCTCCCCCCCTCGATTCGGAGTTGCCGATCATGCGCGTCGCCCTCGCCTTCGTCCTCCTCTCCACGGTCGCCGCCGGGCTACCGGCAGCCGAGGAACGACCCGTCGCCGAGAAGTACCTGATCTCGGGCGACCTCTCCGGGGGCCAGGAGGCGCTCCGGGCGATCCTCAAGGACCACCCCGAGGACGCCCAGGCCAGGTTCGGGCTCGGCACCGTCCAGTTCGTCGGCTCCGTCGAACGCCTCATCCAGGGCTTCTACAAGCACGGGCTGCAAGCCGACCTCTCCGGGGGCATGATCCCGTTCGCCCGGCTGCCGGTCCCGGCGAACCCGAAACCGGAGCCGATCGCGTACGACGACCTCCGGGCGCTCTTCCGGACCTTCCTCGACGACCTCGCCCGAGCCGAGGGGACGCTCGCCCTGGTCAAGGACGACGGGGTCAAGCTCCCGATCCGCTTCGGGCTGGTCCGCCTGGACCTCGACGGCGACGGCAAGGCGACCGACGAGGAGACGCTCTGGAAGCTCTACGCTCGCCTCAACGGGCAGGTCGCGCGGGACAAGACGAGCGGGAACCAAGCCGAAGGCTTCCCGATCACCTTCGATCGCGGCGACGTGGCCTGGCTTCGGGGCTATTGCCACCTCCTGATGGCCTTCTCGGAGGTCTTCCTGGCACACGACGCGAGCCGCCTGTTCGATCATACCGCGCACCTGTTCTTCGCCAAACCGAGGACGCCCTTCGCGTTCCTGAAGGGCGACCCGCAGGGGATCAAGCCGGTGGGACCCAACGGGGCCAACACCGGGACGATCGGCGACCTCGTCGCCTTCGTCCATCTCCTGCACTTCCCGGTCAAGGAGCCCGCGAGGATGGGGGCGGCGCTGGGGCACCTGGAGGCAATGGTCACGCTGAGCCGCGAGTCGTGGAAATTCTACCTCGCGGAGACCGACGACGACCACGAATGGATTCCCAACCCGAAGCAGGAAACGGTCATGCCCGGCGGCAAGGTGACCGACGAAATGGTCAAGAGCTGGCTCGACTTCCTCGGCGAGGCGGACGCGATCCTCGCGGGCAAGAAGCTCGTCCCGTTCTGGCGAGACGAGGACAAGAAGGGCGTGAACCTGCGTCGGGTCTTCACCGAGCCGGCCGAGATGGACCTGATCCTCTGGGTCCAGGGAACCGCCGCCGCACCATACCTGGAGGCGGGGACGGTCACCCAGCCGGAGGTCTGGACCCGGCTGCTCCGCGTCTTCCGGGGCGAGTTCATCGGGTTCGCGCTCTGGTTCAACTGACACCCCGTCCCGCATGGGGAGGGCTTCGCATGTCCCGCGAGTCGGCGACGGCATGGCTCGGGACAATCCCGGGGGATCGTCCTCGCCTCGGGGAACTCCTCCTGCGGTGCCCAGGTCCACGGATTGGACGCATGGCAAAGAATGGGCTCGGCGAGGTTCGCGGAACGGGTCATGCCCGGTCTCTCCAAGAAGCCACGTCGCGAGATCGGGCTACTCGTGGAGCTTCTCCCCGCCATCGGCGGTCAGGATCGCCCGGAGCTTGACCGGGTCGAAGCCGTCGGGGAGCGTGCGGACCGCCCCGTCCGCCGAGACGACCCTCGCGCCGCCGAGCCTGCTGCCCAGCCCCCGACCAGATCCGTCGTTGATCCGGTAGCTCATTCGGTCGAATCGGAGGTCTCTCGGCTCCATCCACGAGAATTGCCCGTCCGGGACCTCGACGACCATCAGCGTGTCCTTTGTGCCGTCCGCCAGGTCCTTGTACGACAGCGACTCGGCTCCCCGCCATGCCGTCTCCGGTCCGACCACCGCCACGAAGCTGGTCGTGCGGATTTGATCCGACTCCAGCCCGGATCGCAGGTAGATCCGCCCCACCTTGTCCGCCAGCTTGCGGTTGTTCGGACCGTCCCAGGGCTCGGCGAAGTCGTAGGCGTCGTAAAGCTTCCGCTGCTCCAGGAACGGCAGGAGAAGGACCCGCCAGCTATGCATCGGCTTGCCGTCGCGGTCGGCGACATAGGCTGGCGGGAAGCAGCCGAAAGTCTCGTGGTAGTTGGCGACCGCCAACGCGATCTGCTTGAGGTTTCAGGTGGTCTGCGCCGCTCGGGCGGCATTTCGAGCCACCTGGACGGCGGATGCCAGCCAAGCTCCCCCGACCCCCATGATGGCGACAACCACGACAGCCGGGACCAGCCGCCTCGCATGCCTTCGACCCGGCAGATCCGGCGTTCCTGCGGCTTCCATGATGGGACCTCCTCGATCGAGCGGTGTGGATCACCTCCACCGTACCACAACGCCCGGGGCGGATGACCATCATCACCAGGGTGAGGGTCGGATACCTCGGTCGAAGGAACCACCCTGCCATCATTCCGGCAGCTAGCCGGGACCGTCACCTGGCTGCATTCCTGGCATGGTCGAGCAGGATTTCGACCAGCCGACCGGCGGTCGCCGCGAGTTCGCGATGGGTCTCGTCGCGGGTCGCGGCACCGGGGTCGTCTCGGACGAGCATGACGACGAAGACGAACGCCCCGACGCCGGGCTTCTCGCACCAGCCGGTGCGGACGCAGGTGATCGGGTCGCTCGCCAGGTCGCCGTCCTTGAGGAAGATCCGCCCCTGGCGGGGATCGTCCTTTGTCAGAATCGCCCGGCGAATGTCCTCTACTGTGGCGTCTGCGATCCCGGGGATGTGACGCGAGGAGAGCCGTTGCAGGACGGCAGCCAGCGCGGCGAGAGTCGCCTCGTTGTCCCCCGTCGCCTTCCGATCCGCCAGCATGTTGCGGCGGACGGCGATCGGGGCGAAGGCGGGGTCGCGGGCTCGAATCATGCGGGTCGCCTCCCTCGGTCCGCCCAGGAGCGCCGTCGAGACGTTGGCGGCGGCGTTGTACACGAGGTTCGACGCAGGGACCGAGCCCATCATGATCCCGCCGAGCCGACGGACCGGGACCGCCGATAGTCCCTTGCGGATCTCGCCGCGCTGCTGGGCGTTGAAGTGGGCGATCGCCGGGTGGTCATCCTTCAGGATGGCGTCGAGTCCCGGCGGTGGCTGGTCCAGGGCCTCCGCGAAGCGGGCGAATAGCTCGATGAGGATTGCCGTCTTGATGGCGCTCGCGGTGGGGAGCGTCTCGCCGGACCCCTTTTCATAGAGCGCATCTCCCAACTGTCCGCCCATCCAGAGCCCCGTCCGGACTTGACCGACGTGCTTGGCGAGGATCGCCCGCACCGCCTCCTTTGTCTTGCCCCGGTCAAACCGGGGCGGGTCATCGGCGGCGAATAACCCCGAGGTGACAACCCAGGAGATGGCCACCGTGACGGCGAGAAGGGAGGCGAGAGCCCGTGTTGCAAGAGGAACCGGGTGGCTCGCTATTCGAATTCGCATCTTCCAGGCTCTCCGTTGCGAAACGCCCAGGAACCGCCACTTTGCATCGTCGCCGAGAGACGAGTTGGCAGAGTTCATGCTCGTACCGCCGAGACCTGAGATCACCGACTTGGTACGGCTCACCGAGGTCCGGTGATTGGGCGTGTCGTCCACCAACAGCAAGTCGTTGATTTCTCGGTCGGACAGTCCATCAACATCTCGAACCACTTCAAAACTCATACCCCATGCCGACCCAGTAATGCCAGTCTTCGACCGCCTCCCTGGTTTGATCGTCAGCCTCGATGACATCCAACTGCGCCAACGGCACCGCGAGTTGCCTCTTTCCCCAGCGGATCATGACGAACATCTCCCGATCGCATTCGTCCCCCGTCGGCATCCCGATGACCTCGACCTCGTCGCCCACGCCGAGTGGCGAGATGGACCGTTCCTTGATGCATCCGGCTCGAAAAGGGACATCCAGATGATCCGTGAGATGGCTGTGCCAGCCCATCGCCCGCTCTTCCCGGTCGTGGGCATCGACGACGATCTCGATGTCGATTCGGTCCTCGCGGACCTCGTCCTTCTCGGGGGGTGAGGCTCGACTTGGACGGACGACTGATGATCCCACCCACTTCGACCGTTCGGGTCCGGGCTTTTCTCCCGCCTTCTTCGATCGACCCGCCTCGGATTTCTCAGGTGGTTTTCGACGCGCCTTCGGCGGGGAGGCGTGGTGCTCGATGCTCCGAGGCATGACGTGGCGAATGACCTTGCCCTCCTCGTCCTCGGCTTCGATCTTGATCCGCTTCGTGGTGACCGCCAGAACCGTGGAAAGCACAGGGAAGACGTAGCCACCCCCGGGCGTCTGCTTCCACCAGACCACGCGGTCACCGGGCTTGAACGTCTCGGTCGGCACGGTCGGTCACCTCGATCGGGTCATACTCTGGGAGAACGGGAGGCTCGGGCGTGATTCGTGGTCCTCGCCGCCAGGGCGAGTACCGGCGACGCGGACGACCTCGGGAAAGCCGTCATCGAACCGGATCGCCAGGTCCTCGTCGCCGCTCGTGCCCTGGTAAAGCTCCCCGGTCGGGATTAGTCTGTCAACCGGATGGGTCGAACGGCAACGACTCACGCGCCATCGTCCGCGACCAACCGGATGCTTACCATGCGACTGACCCGCCGATCGTTCCTGGGAACCGCCCTCGGTTCGGCTATCCTCCCCGGGATCGCTCGCGGGGGAGCCGCCGACGAGCATCGGCGTGTGACTCCCGAACGGCTCGACGAGGTCGCGGCAGCCCCGGTCCTCTCCGTCGAGGGGCTGGAGAAGCCGGTCACGATCGCCTCGATGGAACTGCTCCGCAACCGCCGCAACTTCCTGGTCCGGGTGCGGACGACCGACGGTGCCGAGGGGATCGCTGTCCCCAACGCCATGCACCTGATCCACACCTACCCGATCGTCCTCAACCGGGTCGCCCCGTTCTTCAAGGGCAAGGACGCCCGCCAGCTTGAGCCGCTGCTCTGGGAACTCTACCGGCACGACGACAATTACAAGTACCAGGGGCTCGCGCTCTGGGTCTGCGTGGCGGCTGCCGAGTTCGCCGTGCTGGACCTGCTCGGCAAGCTCTCCGGCAAGTCCGTCGGCGACCTGCTGGGCGGGGTCAAGAGGCGGGATATCGCGGTCTATCGAGCCAGCGGCAACCGGGGCAACACGCCCGAGAAGGAGGTCGCCTACCTCAAGGAGATCGTCGCCGAGAGCGGGGCGAAGGCGCTGAAGTTCCGGCTCGGCGGGCGGATGAGCCGGAACGCCGACTCCCTCCCGGGTCGGACCGAGAAGCTAATCCCGCTGGCCCGCGAGGCGTTCGGCAAGGAGATGACGCTCTACGCCGACTCGAACAGTTCTTATGACGTGAAAGAGGCGATCCGGATCGGTCGGCTGATGGAGGAGCACGACTACGCCTTCTACGAGGAGCCCTGCCAGTTCGACCAACTCGAAGCAACCAAGGCGGTCGCCGACGCTCTGACCATCCCGGTCGCCGGGGGCGAGCAGGAGTTCAGCGAGGACCGCTTCCGGTGGACGATCGCCAACCGAGGTTTGGACATCGTCCAGCCGGACTTGCACTACTACGGCGGCTTCATCCGATCGATGCGAGTCGCCCGGATGGCCCATGAGGCGGGGATGCTTTGCACGCCGCATATGTCCGGCTCGGGGCTGGGCTACCTCGACGCCGCCCACTTCGCCTCGTGCATCCCCAACCCGGTCCCGTTCACCGAGTACAAGGGGAGCGCCGACATCCCGGTGACCAGCGAGACCTCGTCGCTGAGGGTCGAGGGCGGGATGGTGAGGGTGCCGTCCGGACCCGGCTTCGGGGTCACGATCGACCCGGTGTTCGTGCGGGAGTCGGTCCGGGTGACGACCTCCTGAGCCCGCCATTCAACGGCAAGCCCGCCCTATGGCATGAGGCCCCCTGCGTAGACCTCCCGTCCTCCAGGGATTCGGGATTTCCAAGGTCGTGCCCCATTTCGAAGGAGTCAAGCGGTTAATCCTGGCAGCCCCTGCGGTTCGAGTGGGATGGAGGGCTTGACCCATGCCAACCTCGGAGCGGGCTCATGAAGATTCTCCTCGTCAATCCCCCGTATCAGACCATCACCTCGAACTACGGGGTGGGCCACCAGGTCCCGCTCGGGCTGCTCATGGTCGGCGGTCCCCTCATCGACGCCGGTCATGAGGTGAGGCTGCAAGACGCCGAATGCCGCCGCCTGGGCCTCCGGGAAATCGGGGACGAGGTCCGGCGATGGCGTCCGGACGTAGTCATGACCGGTCATGCTGGATCGACACCCGCCCATCCGACTTGCATCCGCATGCTCGGGGCGATCAAGGCCAGCAGCCCAGCCGTGGTTACCGTCTATGGCGGCGTCTACCCGACCTACCACGCCGGACGCATCCTCGCCGACGAGCGAGCGGTGGACGTGATCGTCCGTGGTGAGGGGGAGGCGACCACGCTCGAACTCGTCGGGGCGTTGGAGTCCGGCGGTCATACCTCGAAAGGGCACCTGCGGCAGGTCGCGGGACTCGCCTTCCGGGACGGCGAAGAAGTGGTCGTCACGGGCGATCGACCGCCAATTGTTAGCGTCCACCCCTTTTTTTCGAGAGCGGCCGGTATTCAGGTCGCCCTCGCCCTCCAGTTTCGCTCGGTTCGTCTTGGGATCGCATCCCAAGACGCTGGCGATCGACTCGATCCCACCATGTCCGAGCTTCGCGGCCTCAATGGCCGCATACCTTCGGCGATCGTCCTCTTTTAGCGAGGCAAAAAGCCTCTTCATCATCCGTTCGACTTCCGGTGAATAGGCGGTCATGTTCCCCTCCCGGATGCTCCCTTTGATACCGAAGGCCGGATATCCTACCCGAAGCAAGATCGGGAACTTATTCCGGCCTATTCCTAAAAGGGGTGAGGTCTCAGGTTCCCGTCCTCGGATTCCCGTCCCTCGACCGGCCGCCGTTTACTCCTCCTCGTCCTCGACTTCCTCTTCTTCGACCTCGTCCTCGTCTTCGTCGTCAACCTCGACCTCGACTTCCTCGTCGGTCGGGGCCTCGGCCACCTTGGCGGCGAGGGGTTCGGGCGCGAGGACCGGGCGGGGGATGGCCGCGCCGAGGCCCGGGGCGTTGTCGGGCATCGGTTCCTTGGTTTTCTGGACGAAGTGAGTTCCCTTCCCCTTGGCGGTCAGCTCGGCGGCTCGGGCCTCGGCGGCTTCCTTCTGGTTGAAGTCGAAGGTCCCGACCGGCTTGAAGGCATCGTTCAGCACGGTCCAGACGATCCGCATCCGCGCCGAGGGCTTGACGGCCTTGACGGCCTTGACCTTGGGCTTGGCGGGGGCCTTCTTCTTCTTGGGCTTCTTTTCTTCCTCCTCGTCGTCGGCCTCCACGGCGTCGACGGCATCTTCCTCCATCGGGTCGGGGGCCTCGGCGGCGTCGTACTGTCGGCGCAACTCGCGCCGGTTCTGGGGTTTCCCGGCCATGCAACCGTCCTCCTCGGGGCGGGCGACTCGTTCGATCCGATGACGTCGGGGCCCGGACCGGGCCGGGCGCGACCGATGGGGCCATCTTAGTTCAACGCGCCGCGATTGGCCAGCGGCCCGAGCGGGACTCAGGCCGGGCGGGACAGCGGGAGGACCGTTGACGGCGTCTTGCCGTCCGCCCGTCGCCCCAGTTCCTGGTGGATATGAGCGAGCAGGTTGGCCGGGTGGTAGGGCTTGGTCAGGAAGTGGTTCACGCCCAGGCCGACCAGGTCGTCCTCGTGTTCCCGGACGATCGCGGCGCTGCAGATCATGACCTTCTGCCCCGGGCTCTGCCGCTTCACCCGCCGGCAGACCTCGACCCCGGAGTAGACCGGGAGATTGAGGTCGACCAGGAGGAGGTCGAACGGACCGTCCTCCAGGAAGCGGCGGACGCCCTCGCCTCCATCGGCCGCCTCGGAAACCTCGTAACCCTCTCCCCTGAGGAACTGAGCCACGAGCGTCCGTAATACGTCCTCGTCCTCCACGAGGAGTAGCGAGCCTCGCCGTTCCATCGGCCACCATCCTTCCTGGCAATTGGCGGGATCTGGGTGCAGCAGCCGGGCCGTCGCCCTGGCCGGTCGATCGCCATGGTATCGAGTCGCGACCATCGCGCCCATCGGAAAGCCGAATTCCGGGGCGACATCGCCGACTCCTGGGTCCGCATTGGGTTCGATCGGCGTCGAGAATGGCTTTGTCCTGATCCGACGAGTTTCGCGCCCAATCACCGCTACGGGCCGAGCCTGGCTCCGGCTGAGACTTCGCTCCGAGCCCATTCGGGGCCGATCGAGGTCATGGTCAACTTTGCGCAGAATCCCCATTTTTTCGCTTTCGTTCGCCGTATTTTATGACAGTCCGTGCAGTGGCCACGACCCGACCCGATCCCGGGCGGGGTTCCTTGGCGAAACTTCGGGGCCGCGCGAGCGACCCTGTCAGGCCCGGAGCCGTTCGAGCTTCCCGCGGCGGGCCTCGCGCCTGGCCTCGGCCTTCATCGCCCGCCGCTTCCGACGCGAGGCCAGGATCGCCGGGATGTCGACCTCCACCCCCGGCTCGGGGCACTCTTCGGGTTCGAGGTCGAACGGCGGGTGCGGGTTCATCAGCGTCCGGGCCTCGCCCTCGGGGGCGGGTTCCGGGGCGGGAGCGGGCTCGGCCGCGACCTGGGGCTCATCCCGGGCGACCCAGCGGGACTTGATGTCGGGGCTGGGCCCCTTGTGGGGCGACTCGTACTTGAGCTGCTCGAAGCACCACCGGATCCGGCGATGCAGGGCCGCCTCGTATCGGCGGAGCTTCTTCAATTCGTGGTTCGTCTCGTCGAGCAGGTCGGCCTCGGCCAGCGATCGGTCCACCTCGTCGAGCCCGGCCAGGGCCTGGCGCAGCTCCCGGAGGGCGGCGATCTCGCGGCGGGCCACGGCGGCCGGCCCCTGGTCCGGCTCGACCACCCTCCCCTCCAGATCCGGCGCGACCCCAGGGTCCCGCCCCTGGCGGAACTCGGCCGGGGTCCCGAGGAGGTCGAACGCCATCGATGCTTGCTCCGCCGTCCACCTCCCCTGCGAGTCCGCCGCCTGGGCGAGCAAAGCCCAGCGAGTCATCAGCCAGTCGCACCCATGCGGCGACCGCTGGAGGGCCGCGACCACCTCCCCCGGCCGCCGGGCGATCCGCGAGCCGATCACCTCGGCCTCATGGCGGCGGTCCAGGTCCCAGGCGATCTCGGCCCGGAGCGAGTGCCGATCCCGGAGCCGACGCTCGATCCGCCCGCACCGATCGACCCGGATGCTGATGACGGCGACCTGGTCGACCAGCCAGGCATGAAGCTCGTTCCGGGGTTTGAGAGCCCGATACCAGTCCAGGCTCCGCCCCTGGACCCGTTCCAGGTCCTCGGGGACGACCGGCGAGTCGCAGAGCCCCCGGTGGAGGGCCTCGGCCCGGGACCGGCCCGGGTCCTCCGGGGTCTCCGTTTCGATGGGGGGCCCATCGTTCCCGCAATCGGCCGCGATCCGGATTTCGCTGATGACCATGATCGTTTCTCGCGAAGGTGATGTCGGGGTGGCCCTTGGGACTTCCCCTTTACATTCACCTCCGCGAGCGGTCGGTTAGCATACTTTCCCGCCGGGAGGGCGGGACTTTGTCCAGTCTGCGAGCAACCTGCGGGCAGGCAAAAAAGGGCAAAAAAGGGGACATTCAAGATTCATGGCCGAATTCTGAATGTCCCGAATGGCACTAAGCTAATTCGTAACTCCCGCTTCCAGCAACCCTTTGCGTAACACGGATCGGGGTTTTGTCATGACCGGATACTGCTTCGGAC
>JAABUP010005475.1_pt1 | contig 19264 bp, 12 predicted proteins | sample 5559201 | NCBI WGS metagenome assembly JAABUP01 (sample SAMN10711887, study PRJNA513373) | rock metagenome | isolation source: Antarctica rocks | place: Antarctica
GATGCAAAGAATGTCAAGTACATCATTGTTAAGAAGATCAGCTCACATTCTTTCTGTTTAAACACACTGTCAGGTATTCATAATGTGTTTCACTCAGTCATGCTTCAATCAGTAGTCATGAACACTCTTTCTTCTCAGTGTACAACAGACTCACAACCTTTGTTACAAATTGTAAGCAATGAAGAAGAGTTTGAGATAAAGAAGATTCTGAAAAAGAGGTTTGTATGACATAAAAGAGGATTCAAGAAGAAGTACTTGATGAAATGAGTCAATTATACCTGATTCACATGAGAATTAACATCTGTTCTGAAAGACGCAGTGATGTTAAATTGATGAAAGTTAATGCAATCTGAGGTAGCTAAATCTTAACCATACAAAAGAAGATTGAGGTGCTTCATGAGTTCAGAGAATTGTACAAAGTTCAAAATTTAGTGTTGAATTTATTTGATTTATTACTATGCTAATTACTAATGATGCCTTCTTGATTTCACTGAAGCTACTTGTTTTAAGCATCACAAAGAGGTGAGGCACACTGCTCAGATGTCACACACAGCTCATATAACTAGGCTCTATAAGTGTTGCACACAGCTCATACAACTAAACAAGCACAGTGCAAAGAAGAAAGAAGAGTTGTATGTATCTAAGAGGTGACATAGATGATGATTGCCTCTGTTGATGACAGTGTCAGTGTGATTCTTCTTGACTGAGCAGCAGGCTCATTCTCATTGACATTATTGTCATTGTTCTCATCATCTGAGATGACAATGAGAACATCATTGTTGCATACAAAACAGTGACATGCATGATCACATCACTTGCAGTTACTGCAACACTCACTGAAATGTTCTGACATACAACAACATTTCAAAAAGAGTGTTATACCATGTGTTTAACAGTTGACACAATCAGCAGAAACCAACACACTTTGACTCTGAATCAGAATCACATTGATGTACAACAGCTAATGAGTTCTTATCTGATTCAGTGTGATGTGTAGTCATACAAACAGAACATTCACACTGAACAGTGCAAGAATGACTCTTGTCTGAGAAAAGTGAGTGTACTGAGTGAGCTGCTGCTGATCAACAAAGAGAACTGAATCAACATCAACAGTTACAAGAATGAGAACAACAATGTATGCATTATAAAGAACAAGAACTCTGTGAGCTGTCAGCTCTGAGACACATATCTGTATGACACTTACATTGTTGTTGTTGTTGATGTTGTTGCTGCTGAGCTTGTTGTACAAGAGTCAGTGCTGACATATCAATTAAGAAAGGTTTCACATACAAAAGTTGTGAATGAAGAAGTTGAAGAAGAAAGAAAAAGAAAAGTTGTATGTGAGGTGAGGGGTTTATAACTCACTTCACTGACAGATAAGCTCAAGTGAATTGTTGAAGAAAATCATGCAAGTAATGAAAAAATTTTCATCTGCAAACCTTACTCATACAAAGCAGGCAAACATGTGTTAACAGACATTGACAATCATACAACAACCTTTTCAGAGACTTAGAACACAACCTTGAAGAAAAAGAAAAAGGTGATGTCATAAGTTGAACTCATACTAAGGTCTTATGATCTAGTTGCTTACTAAGACTTTAAGACTAAAGCACATTATCTTTTTACTTCTGTATGAAGCTTTTCTTTTTCTCTTTATAGTATTCTTCTTGTATTTAGAAATTATCAATTGAGCATCAGTCTCATTGCAAACCTGTGACACTTGTCTTTTCATATGTTGTATTAAAACTTTGAAGCTATCAGTGATACTCATAGCAAATTTCTTTTCATTCATGTTGTATATATTTGACTTCAAGATACCATGCTGAATTTAGGTGAAGTTGTATAGATCAAATCATTTCTGAATGAATTTGATGTTTTCAGCATTCTTTTGATCCTGATTGAGGTTGCAACTATATTGAGTCTTAAATTCTGAATGTCAACACAGAAAACTTAAATACCAGTTGTGTTCTAGAGGGTTTTGATCACTCTTAGCCTTCATAAGCTGTTTGATCATGAATTCTAGCTGTTCAATTTGTGAAGGCCATCCTCAGGCTGTCATAGTATCAATTCACTGAATCAGAGCATCCTTCTCATGCACTGACAGCCGCTGTTAAGTGATGTGAAAGGCCTTTGCTGATCGTCTTCCTTTTCATTGAGCTTGTAGGGTAGATCAAGGTAGGTCATAGATTCGAGCGATTTTGCGGGTGGCTCGGGTAACAGGGAAATTCGTTAGAGTGTGTCAGATACCTAGGATTGACATTCATTTACAATCTAGAACTATATGACCATTTTGCAATAGCTGGAGCGGCCGAATTAGATGGGCGGCGGCCCTAATGGCTCCCATCAACAACACCTCCACCAATTGATGCAGATACGTCACGTGTTGTAGATGGCTCTCGGGACTGTGTTGAGCATCCCATCCCACACTAAATGAACGTTGCCAGACTTTCTGTGGCTCTGCAACTAGCAATGGCAACGCCAGGCACAACACCGAACATTGGGAACCTCGACCTCTCTGATAGTGACACTGACGATCTGTTTGCATCGCCATCACAATCAGAAAAGAAGCCAAATCCGAATGGCAAGAGCAAAGGCGCAGAAATCTCAAGTGCACCAAGCACCCACAGTATTGGCGAGTCCCGCTACGATAGCGAGGAAGCGCGCGAGGCCTCCCTTCGAAGGGAGCTGGAAAGTGTACGGAGCATCAATCAGGTGATGGAGGGGGTTGTAGAAAGCTTAGAACGAGCCAAAGGCAATATGGACGTATGTCAATGCTTCCCTTGGCCTCCTTTTCGCAAAGCTTACGCCATCATCCTAACAGACTGTTTCGCGCACTGTAACTTCCGCATCCACACTTCTAAACACCTGGATCCGAATACTTTCGCAGACAGAACACAACCAACGGCTCATACTGAATCCTTCGTGGCATGGTGCTAGTCAGGACGTTGCGGACCTTGAGAACGAGAGTATATTGAAGCAACAGGCGGCTGAGAGAAGAGAGATTGAAGATGCACAGCGACGTGAAGCAGCCGCGCGGAAAGCAGAGGACGAGGAGCAGCGACGAGCAGAGGGTAGTGTCACTAGGGGCGTCAGAGGGCCACGGGGCAGAGGCCGAGGCTCCGGAAGAGGTACAGCCCATGCTCCTCCTGCCTATGTGGGTGTTGGTGGGCAGGGTGGAAAAGGAGGTACTGGAAGAGGTGGCGGCATGGGCCCAGCCAGAGCAGGAAGCGGTATTGGCAGAGGCATCTCAAGTGCTAGAGCAAGAGGTAGAGGTGTTCCATAGCTGGTTTCTTCGGCCGTAATGGACACCACTTTGGCAGCCGCTCACAGAGTCAAACGCGTTCATGATAATTTCGACATCTTCTGCACTATTCACGTACCCGGGATTAAAGGGGCTTCATCGCGGTATCTGATCATCTTTGAAGCGCGCCAGCTACATTGCTAACTCGACTCGATACCTCGACACAGTCACAAACAGAGTGGTATTCCACTGGAATATTGCACTAGGCTCAGAGACGAGGCGCGATTGAAGCCTGCCAGGCTATGACTTAGCACGTCCTAGAATATTGGCCTTGTGTCTGGCCAGTCGAATTTGCAACTGGTTTACCATAGTGCGCATACCATAACTTATACTATTCGGGAACCACAACTGACGGACTGCCATCACTAAGAGTTACTACGCCTGTTCTGTAAGAAATTCTCTCGTCCAAATGTCAATGAGAAATCTTGCTTTGGCATATAAGAAGCATCGCCGCTCCTGTATTTCCTCGAAATCTGGCACTGCATCAACGTATAATCTAGTGGACTCTAGAAAGAAATACACGCGTTGCTATACGTATTATCCCGCAATAAAAAGCAGGCCTGTCCAATTCCATCCACATACACTTCGCTCTCCTCAAATACTTGCAGAGCCCTCAATACTTCAATCGAAGACGTCCCGAAAATGATGATCAGAACCATTCTCGCTCTGCTATTCGTAAGCAGCCCGACCATCTACAACAGCCTAGTCAGCGCCGACACACTGGATCGACACTGGTGCCAGTGCAGCGGCCGAGATATCTACGGCACCGCGGACGAGTTCAATTACCACAGCGACCGCCTCAAACAAACCTTCACCTTTACCCGCCTATGCTCATTCCCACCCGAGGCCGACGCGCCACGTCAACGGTGCAATGTCCCAACATACTTCAAGTACAATACGCGCTGCAAAACCTTCGACGGCAAGCACGAGCTCTGCTACGACCGCAATTTCTGGGGCAAGGACACCATCGCGCTGGACGGCAAGAGGACGGAGCTGACGCACAAGAATATGAAGACCGTGGATGTCCTCGACTGTACCGAGAAGTGTAGGAACTGGTGGCCTGATGCGGTGCGGATGTCGTCGTCCTGCAATTATACGGTGCCGGGCGTGGCTGTTACCCCGCTGGCGGAGGATGGCTGCCAGACGGATTTCTTTACGAAGCTCAAGGAGCTGTGAGCGGATAGGTCATGGGGTCATTCCTTTCAGCCTGCTTTTTTTCACTGGATTTCGCGCCCAGGTAGAAGCAGCTACGCAACAATCGCATTCACACATTCTCGATGATCAAACTGAAATACGTACAATAAAGCTCTGCCTCTAAGGTACCATAGAACTAATAATGTCGCTCACAGTGGCAGAGGCTCCGACCCGGTATTATATTATAATGTGGTGCTCACCTAAACACTTATGAGTTCACCCTCGGCATTTTTCCGCCGTCCTGACTCGCCTCATTAGTACTTTCACCTTACTCGCCTCAGCTGTCAAGGCAATAACAATGCGTGTAATGGCCCAACCTGAACCGCTGCAGATTGCAGAGCATCTTCATAATGCCGCAGATCAGATTGCACTGTTCCACAATCTACCCTGCGGTTCATGAAGGTCAAATGGTCCAGAACGTCATGGACGCTATCACACAACTACGAGCCGATGTTGGACAGTTTCGAGCAGAGATGAACGGACGTTTCGACCGTATTGAAATGAGAATCTCAGCCGTGTAAGTTCTTATCCTTCCCTTCGACTATTCTGAACTGATGTCCATATGCGGTGACTGCAACGGTCTTGCACGTACACATAATGCCAGTATAAACAACTCACAACTACCTCTTCAAATCCTCAGAACACCAGAAAATGTTGAGCCAGCTGGATTTCCAGTCAATTCAGCTCAACTATCCACGTTGCTCGGTATGAGCGGCTTCCACAGATTGAAATGATGGACCATATTGACAATTCTTAGATGCTCAGCTCAATGGTTTACTTGCTGCGTACCATTTGCGTCTCGATGGAAACGCGGAAGTCAAGCGCAGGAGGTTGAGACACTTTATTGGGATTGTTTCGGATGTTTAGGCGGTATACATTACAAAGGACACACGGATTGCTTTCCTATGGCTTCAATTGTATTATAGCACTATGGGGTTAGTCAATGCTCTCCAGATTTCGAGGGAGAAACACCAATAAATTTATACTATCCGTAAACTTTATCTCAAGCATAAACGGGTGACCGACTCCACAGCACAGCGTACATGAGATATCATCGTCCAATGTTTTATTGATCTTATTTCTAGTGGGTCACACAATGTGACGCATCTGACTGAGAGCAGCAGCTGGCAAATCGTGGCAAGAATTGCTGAAAGTAGTGCGACATAGACCGAAATGCTACAATGCCAAAGCCACCGTTCTCCGAGCGGCTGAGTGAAAGAGCAAGGCCTTTGGTAGCAGATCAACCGGATTGAACATAGCAGAGTTAAAAGAGACACATGCATTAGATGAGACGAACAGTAGAAGTAGCCTCGCAATGCAATGCCGTTGTCGAAGCGCTAATCATGCAGAAGAGCTCAGAAGCCAGAAGGTGCGACGATACCGCCAGGTGGATGGAATGGTCGAAACGCCGGTGTACTGTTCCCTTGGATTGGACTCCCAATCTCCCCAGGACCTCTCCCACTCAGTTGTGTATTATCGTCCGTGTCGAACCTGACGAATATTCCACGAGGCCCTTCATCTCTAATCGTGAAAGAGCCACCACCGTTTTGTGCATTTCCCTCAGTATCACAAATATCCAACATCTCCTGGATTTGGACTGGAGCCTCGTTAATCGGTTTAAGCTGCTCGACTTGACGAAGCACAGTGGTGACACTGTGAAACCCATTACTGGTCTTGGCCGGGCTATTGGCCGTCAATTGTTTGCAAGCTTGAGAGATCATTAATCGGATTGTCACAGGTCGAGAAGAATTGGGACGGTTCGGACCCCCAATGACGCCGAAAGCATTGTTTGTCGACCATCCGGCGCCTAATAGTAGAGTAAGCAGGAGTATTGAAATCAGCGTGAAGGAAACTACTTGCCTGGTGCAGCTGACCAGGTATGACCACTGGCCATAACAGGAGTTCCAAACGGCATTTGAGGCGTTGCCCATGTGCTCCCTGATCCGCTCTGACCGCCAAGGGAGAAATTTTCCATCTTGCTCGCTAATCGTCGTTCAGCTCAGTCAACAAATACTAGGTGAGGATGTAGCCAAAACTTACAACCAATTGAGTCAGTGAACAACGGTGATGCTCCAAACCCAAGTCTGCCGTGACGAGCAGCGCCTGGCGCAGCGCTCCCTCGCCTATTCTCTGGCACATCTGAAGACAGCGGTACGTCAGTGTCATCAAGCAACGCGCTGCTGCCGAGGTGGTTGCTCAGGTCATCGATATCAGCTTTGCTGGTTGGCGGTACGTCATCGCCTCTTTGATGTGGAGCTACACTCGCCGGTCGTTGGATAGGTGCAGGGCGGGCTATAGGTTGTGTTTGAGATGCCGAGGTTTGGATCTGATGTTCGAAATTCGGAGCTTCAATAGATGCTGACTGCTGTCGAGAATGGGAGTGCGTCGGCATGGTGTCTCGTGGCATGTGATACTGCGTGCTGATCTTTGGCGGGGCTACTGGAGCTACTCCATGATAAGGCATGCTGGGAGCACCATCCATTTGCGTGCCTCTTCCTTGCGGCATAGCCCTCATTCCATTCATCCCGGGCGGAAACGGCATGTTGTTAGGCGGAGGATAGCCCCGGTAATGGGAGCCAATTGGACCTGGTTGATTAGAGTACATTGGAACATCGTGAGGAATAGGTGCTCGGTGGGGAATCCCTGGGATCATTGGAGCGTGGCTAGAAGGAAACCCATTCATCATAGCAGGCGGTGCGTTTACAAATCCAGACATCGAGTGAGGAGGCATAGCAGAGGGGCCACTCATCGGAGGCAGCGCCGAGACAGGTTGAGGATGGTGTAGAGATGGTTTCTGTGTAACGAGATTAACGGTAGACCCAGTAATAGTCGGAGCGCTCGGGAATTGCGCTGCGTTGCTCGGTGAAGTCGCAGAGCTTACTCCGGGAGCGAAGTGCGGAGTCATTGGAGATGACGCATGCGATTCCTGCTGAGTTGCTTGACGCGGGCGTACAGGTGTAGGCGCTTTGGGGATTACAGGTGTTGCGATGTGTAGATGAGGAGATTGAAAGCCTATGGGTGCATGCAGGCCGGGAGCTATCGGGGCAGAGGATGACTGAGGAGCTCGCTTCGCCGCTTGTGCTGCTTGCTGTGCGACTGCCTCTTCTTTCATTGCACGCTCCTTAGCGTCCTTCTCCGCCTTTGCCTTTGCCTCCCTCTCCCTTCTTTCCCTCTCTTCGCTCTCCTTTTTCTCTTTAGCCTCTTTCTCCTTTGCTTCTCGCTCCTCGCGCTCTATCCTCTTAGCCTCTTCCCGCTTTTTCTTCTCCCGTTCTTTTTGCTCTCGTTGCCGTCGCTCCTGCTCGGCATGTTTCTCCCGCTCTTCTTGCAGTCTCCTCAACTTCTCCGCTTCCTTCCTCGATCTCTCCTCGTCCTGGGCTTTTTTCTCTGCTTCTCTTTTCTTCCGCTGTTCCTCTCTTCGTTGCCTCTGCTCCTCCAACTTCTTCTCTTCGACCGCTCGTGCCGCAGCTTCTTCTGCAGCTTTCTCGGCTTCTCTTTTCGCCTTCTCTTCTTCCTTGGCTTGCTTTTGCACCTTCTTCTTGTCCTTTTTCTTTTGAGCCTCTTTAGCCTTCTTAGCTTCACGCTGCACGTCCAGACGAGATTCTTCCTCCAGCTCCTCGATCAACTTTTGCTGTCGTTCGCGGGCGACTTTCTCTCGATATGCGGTGAGAACCCGTTGCTCAAACATTCGTGCAGCAAATATTTGGAACATCCTTCGACCCTCCTCCATCCGCTGCTCTTCTGTCATGGTGTCCTGGTTGCTATCAGTAGTGCCAAAGATATCTACGGAGTGAAGATTTACCATTTCATCTTCCTCGTACTCCTCGTCTTCTTGGCTATCGTATTCATCCTCTTCATCGTCATACTCTTCTTCGTCCGGGGGAGGACCGTGGTTTGGACCTCCATGAATTGAACGATGCCCCAACCCAGCTGCAGCATACTGAGCTTCTTCTTCTCGTTGCATGCGGCGTTCTGCTAGCTGCTCCATCATCTCAATGAATTTCTTGCCATCGTTCTTCAGCAGATCGTCGGCTACCGTTAGGATGCCGCCTAGACACCGTCAGAAGCTTCCTAGAAGATTGGCCAGTTTGCAAAGTACACACCCTGGACGGTAAGGCTATTTCCGAAGTTGAAGAAATCAGCTGCAGGGCCTCGAAGCTCTTCTTGTGGTTCGTCATCGCTGTACTCCTCTCCATCATCATCTTCTTCGCTATACTCTTCGTCATCACCTTCATCGTCTTCATCGGCCAATTCTTGTATCCGGCCCCTCGAGGGATGTTGAGCGTTCATTAGAGGAGGTATGCGATCAGGGGGCATTCTTGCCATCGGATGACCGTACATCCGTGGTGGAGGCATTATCGGCGTTCCATCGTCAAGTCGTGTCTGGGTATGATTGGCATACTGCTCTAGCTCCTCATAGTACGCATCATAAAGAACTTCTAACTCTTCTTCGATGGCTGTGCGCTTACGTCCACACACGGTGCAGCTGCACGAGTGCTTCTGCTGTTCCTTCATCTTCCGCAGAACAGCTTCTTTCTCGACCTTAACCAGAGAACGGCGATCCTCTTCGCCAAGGGACAGCCAGAATTCTTTGATGCGCTCTCTCTCCTCCGCAGTCGAAGTGTTCCAAATGCGGTCCCTCGAAATGGAATGAGCGGAGCGAAGAGCGGCGTTGGATAGAGGCGGAGGCGGCGGCGGTGGTGGGGGCACTTGCAGTGTTGATGGAGGAATAGTAGAGGAACCCCGGAGCGCGTCACCTGTAGCTTCGTGTTGCGGGAGAGAGCGCGCCTTAGCTTTCTTCTTCTTCGGCCTTTGGTCAGTGTTCCCCGTTGAAATAAATCCATTTGGCGGATGTCCATTTGCAGAAGATTGGCCCGCAATGTATGGATTACGATAGATGCGTCCTTCGTCATCTGTGTAATACAAATCCTCTCCTTCTGCAGGCTCATACTGTTCAGGATCGTCAAAGTCTGGGTCTCCGTACTCAAAATCATCATGGGCATTGTGACTCCTCGGTGGCTTATGGATGTGTCCAACATTACTGTATGACGCATGCCCGTTTTCCCCGTACGTTATCTCCTCCCCGAGACTACTGCTCAGCTGTTGCTCTGCGGCCATCCGAGCCGCTTGCTTTTGCCTTCTCTTTTGTTTCTTACGGTTGACAGGTGGGTTGCTGCTGTCTGCTGCCATGTTGTTTGCAGCAGTCTGTGCACCATTCGCGGCCGTCGAGCCTTGCGTGACCTGAGCCATGTTTGCTTCGAGGCAACAGGACCTCTTCAAATGTCAATGTGATAAAGGACCAGGTTTGGGCATCAAGGACTCTTGGCACGCTTAGAACCTCGACGTATGTCCGAGATCGTTTGTTGACCTGACTGTAGGCCTTAACTCAGACTAGAATTCGGTCGTGGGTTGAGGTAGGCTTGGTTGTACTCTGATGTGGAAGAGTAGACGGTGTAGTGGATCAGGCGGAATGGTACTCCAGAGACTGTGAAGGAGTCTGCGACGATTCTCGGCGCGGGTATTATCACCACAGAAGGCTCTAGAGATTGTTGACACGGACCCGTCGAGGGCGCTTTGTCTTGCTTAAGAAATACCTGCGACGGTGTCGACCTCGCGTTCCAGATATCCGAGAGGTACCACCGTTACCAGAGACAATATCTCTACCAGACCTAGTGAAGTCAGAGGTATTGAAGAAGAGCTTGTGTTATCGCCGAGGGGTAGTCGTTTGGCCCGTTACAAAGAGGTCAACTGCGTGAGCGTCGTTAAGTGAAGAACCACGCTATTGGCTCGCTAAGCCACTACGAAGTAAAGTGGCTGCTGCGGATTGATCCAGGAACACTGTTAGTTACGCATTTATGCATCCGATACAGCAACCTCAGGTCAGTTGATTCCTTACCATCTTTACAATTGTACCAGACAGGCAGACTCAATATCATAGAAGCATCGACGACCATAATCTGCACTCACATGTAACGCGAGAAGTCAGCTCGCAATCATCGCAACCTATCGGCACGCCGGCGTGAAGCAGCTTGCTGCATCAGCGCACGTCCCTGTGTCACTCCACTCAGCCAGCCCAGTGAGAAGGCGCTCTCACCACCACGTCCTCACATACTCAGTATCACCGGCCCTTCTCGAACTTATCATTACGAATCGCCATAACTACATTGCCTCTTCAAAGGGTATGACCCTTTCGGAGCTGCAGCCACGATACCGCCGGACGACTAACCTTTCCCGCACGTTATAGCCATCAAGAACTTAGGCGCAGTTGCTCTCTGTAATATAAAGGCACTCTTCTCCGACTTCTCTTGGGTACAGCCAGGTCAGCAGATTTTTCCGGGCCTCGAAACGCATCGACCGGGTCCTTCGAGCACTGTGACGCGGCACCAACGGTCGTGGTGCTCACGACGGAGCTTGTGAGAGCAATGGCACAACAACAGGCACAGAATGTTATGCGAAGGTACGTTAAAAAGGTCTTCCAGCGGTATCTACGGTTATGGAGAAGCTCACGCATAGCTTGCTTGCGCACCCGTTCATTGCGTTAGTTTCTATCATCACTCAATCTGGAGAATCAGTCTCTGTACAATCATCTCCTACTTCGGTCTGACTCACCTTCATATGCTGTATCGATTTTACATACTGTCGACCATGCATTGTCTACTAGGGATCTCCGAAGTACTCCCCGTTCTCCAACTCTTCTCCCCATTGATTTGACAATAACACGGGACTGCAAGTAGTCTCCTGTACATCTCAGTCGTTCTCCTTAATAGCGCACTCGCTCTGGATTTTTCATGTCTCTCCTAATGCGGTAATGTGGAGCGGGTGTGCTCTAAGCAATTTCTCACGACTGGCGAGATCAACATGGATGACTGACAATGGATGCTGTGTGTTGTAGAAAGCTTGTGATTATTGGTGACGGTGCATGTGGCAAGACCAGTCTGCTAAGCGTATTCACGCTTGGTTATTTCCCGACGGTAAGTTTTGTTAGACCTATCAAATCTTGACTTGGAAGTGGCTGACTATCGTCTCACTTCTAGCATTATGTGAGCAGCCTGGCAAAGCTGTGTGAACCTCTCAAGCTTACAACTTGTATTTTACCTACTTCGGTCCTACTAACTTTTTTCTTCTGCGGACAGGTCCCAACAGTCTTCGAGAACTACGTTACAGATTGCAGGGTTGATGGTAAATCAGTACAATTAGCGTTATGGGATACGGCAGGTCAAGAGGACTACGAACGACTACGACCACTAGCATATTCAAAAGCTCATGTCCTCCTAATCGGATTCTCCGTCGACACGCCAGATTCTTTAGATAATGTCAAACACAAAGTGAGCCATGGGTCCACCAGATTCTTCCCCCCGCCTCTCCACCCCGGCCCCCCTCCACCCCGGGCACCCCTCTCCTGTTCTTGGTACGTCGACGCTGACTGTCTATGGCAACAGTGGGTCGAGGAAGCTAACGAACGCTGTCCAAATGTGCCCATAATCCTTGTTGGCCTAAAAAAAGACCTTCGCGAAGACCCCCTTGCGATCGAAGAAATGAGGAAGAAGTCACTGCACTTCACGTCCACGAAAGATGGCAACGACGCTGCACACGAGATAGGAGCTCGAAAATACTTGGAATGCTCATCGCTCACCGGGGAGGGTGTCGACGATGTCTTCGAAGCCGCTACGAGAGCGGCGCTGCTGACGTTCGAAAAGGGCGAGCGTGGTGGATGCTGTGTGATCTTATGAAACTCTGCGAGCGAAGACACCAGTTTCTTCCTTCAACGAACACCACGTAGAGGGAAACGGAGACGCATGGGAAGGGGCTGGGAAGGCCGGTAGTGCCATAACTATTCCATCTTCGACTAGCGGGGTCCTGTCTCATTAGCTGTACGCTTGGGCATGCTCTGGGCTTGAGCATCAAAATTGCATAATCGGAGTATATTGCTTTCGTCCGGAGCTTGGAAGCGCGATGTTGTCTTTTACCGTACGCTTAGGGCTTAATTCAAGGAAAGCTGATGTTATGCTTGGTTGTCCTTAAGAGCTTGCAAATTTTGCAAATGGCTACTGTTCATGTCCGTCATCGCATATCTGGCATGGCATCTTGACTATGGATGAGTCTTACTCTTGCATTATGTTTCTGTGTCTATCGTGTGTGAGCGTTGCGCTCAATCACGTGAAGAAGCCACCGAAGCTAACTCTGTAAGATGGCTGCGAGGCCATGCCGCCATTCGCCGCTGCATCAACATTCCGTTTGACTATATAGAAGCTAGTTAACAGCAGCGTGAGATCAGACAGAAGCAAGAGGAAACACTCCTTGGGCTGCTGATGGAGACTGTGGGCTACTCCATGTACTCGAAGGTTCTCATAGACCAGGCTTTGAAAACTCGAGTGGTCAAAGTTTAGCCATGAAGTCGAGATCATCAACAACTGTAAGTCACCGCTAAAAGCAATGTAACCATTACCAGACTGACCAATACCTAGATGGAGCAGGCTTCGGTTTCTAATCCCACAGCGCTTACTAGCACCATCAGACCAGGGTGGCCACCACCATAATGACGGTAGAGAACCATAACAGCTGGTCCCGATGTAAGCAGAAGGCGAAGCCCTTTTTGCGGCTGCTCCAGTGGCTAGAACCTATGTCCTATTGGTGTCTGCGTGGCCCGTCTCATGCACCGATCATCGCCTTTTCCGCATCTCATCCACCATGCTTTGATCTCTTTCATGATGAGTGTATGACCATGCACATGGTCTCAAAAATCAATACCAGCCAGGGCGCCTCCTCCAGCTTGTAAGTCACTGTCTCAGTAGAGTCTAGACTACCTTGAATATTCCAGAGACCGGTGATCTTGATACTGCTAGATGTCTTAGCCTGCTGCGAAAGAGTTCTGGAGTACGCTTGAGAAGCACATGACCAGGATGAAACCGGTGGAAGGTCCATCGTCCATCGTCAACATGTCATTGTCATCGTCATAGCTGGTGATGCGGCCTCGTCCGAACGGCATAGGCATGGTATAGCAGCCAAGTTTTTATGCAATTTGCCTCAATTGAGCATCTCGGTTGCTCCCTTTTCTCTTTCTAGTCGCCGTCTGAGCCAGCGAGGTGCTCCGGGAGCTCTCCGCGTGAGTCTGTTGAGCTGTTCACAAGGATCCTCCCTATGGCGAAGTGTTTGAGCCTGCTGCAAAAAAGTATTGGAGCACTCTTAAGAAGCACATGACCAGCATGAAGTGGGTGGAACGTCCTTTCCTTACGTGGCTCATCGTCATCGTTTCATGCTCATCATCACACCGTGGTGTCGATGTTTGATATATGACATATATCATCTCAAATACAACAAGTGCCGCTATTCGCTCCGGCCATAGCCATGAGCTTTGAGATAGTGTTTGAAGCGGTCAAATACAACGGCAAATCTCGAAGTCATTTGACAACGTGACGGCTGAAGCTGTGAGTGCCGACGCATGCGAACGGAAGAAAAGAAAAGGAAAGAAGAGTGAGGTAGGATTTTATAGTATCAGGTGAACCGATAGGAAGAGTGAATGTTATGCCGAAAGAAGACAGTGAACTGAGGTATGTTGTCAAACCACCATGGCCAGTCATCACATAACGACGATGGATGCGGTCAACTTAGGATAAAGCGCCTTTTCTCCACTGTCCGAGTCGAGGTCGACAACCACTCTCATTGGAGGAAATGAGAGAGGTATACAGCTACTTGCGAAACTTCAAGGAAGACCTGACACCATGGTTAAACCAAGTGGATACCTGTTCATTTGAACTGTTAGGTGATGTCAAGACTGGTCAACACCTGGATGACGGATGCTTCCTTATCGATCAGCTCTACATTGATCAACTCTGCTATCTCTTCACAGGCCACTAGCCTCGGTACCTTATAACGGGCCCCTTTCTTTATCTGCGGACCTCAAGACATTGAATGAATAAGATAGGGAAGGGACTGATGTTGTGTTCTGATTGGGCGGAAGTCATCATCAGTGCGTGATGGAGGTCATGGGGCAAGGATACCACACTGATGTTTGGCTTGTCGAGGCTTCCAAAACAGGGCAGGGGCTAGGTTGGAAATTGCTAGAGCTTGATATGGGGACATGATGGAGTACAACGACGTTCGACCAAGATGCCACCAGTTGCCCCGTTTTTGAGGACTCGACCAGTCAGCTGGCGATACTCGACGGATCGATTGGACATGTTTGCCCCATGCTAGGCAGCTATACTCAATGTAATCCTCTTAATCTCATACGATATCTAGACCATCATCGCCATCCGAAGTGACGTTCACTACACCAATGCTCTCCCTGCCTGCCTCCCTGATTCCCTTTGCAGTCACAAACCTCGTCTTCTTCCTAACCGTCTCCGAGTTTTGTCCGATGACAGAGCGTTTCCTCTTCATCGGACTGAGACTGACAGCTTCAGCTTTATTACCCAAAAGACCCAATGACCCTGCATCCAAGGGATCTGGCGCTCCCCGTCCATTCGGGTCATCATCATTGCACTGCTTCGATGTTCCTGAATTTCCGATCCGAAGGTACTCTTGACCAATTCCGTTTCCTCCCTCGCCAAGTATTCTCGCAATCTCCCGTTCCTTTTCTCTTTCCGCAAGTCTTCTCCTTAGCCTCTCCTCTTTATTAGTGCCTCGATGGAAAGCATCCGGATCGACATCCTCATCGTCCAGCAGATCCGCGGCACTCCTCCCACTCCCTGAAACTGACGGAGCGATAAAGTATCTCGTGCTCGAAAAACGATCGTATTGCGCTCCTTCCTTTCTAAGTCCATCGTCTTTGACATTTGCTTTGTCACCACCACGTCGTGATCTCCCACTACCGAAGAAACCCGTGCGCGAGCCACTTCGTCCGCCTGGAGCAAACGGCGCACTCATCGTGTTGACTTCCATCCTTCCTGCCTTCATCTTCGCAACCTGCTTATCTACATGGAAAGAACAAAACTCGGTATGGCGCTTGTCAACCCAAGCATCGCAAACCTTCCCGTCTCGCTTTATACTCTTGCAAAATCCCAAGTCTCGCGCCGTGCCGATCTCAAGGACGGTATCATCACTGGAGTTTAATACCAGGCTGAAGCGGCCAGTGTCAACGTCCGAGGGACGAGGAGGCATCACGCCAGGGTTGAGGATGGCTACCAGGGTTCCTGGTGTGAGTTTCCAGAAGCGTGTGAAGGCTGTGGTGAAGAGGTAGAGTTGAAGCTCCCATTTTAGGTCTGTAAGAGTGATGACCATGTACTTGCTTCTTCCATTATCTGGGTCCGCATCTTTGGAAGTACTGGTTTTGTGGGTCTCCTTGTGATCTCGAGGTGCCGATTTTGAAGCAACGATTCCGAAAACGACGAAATCTTGTTCTGTGTCGGGGGCCTGGTAGTCTGGTGCTTTGATAGTTCTCAAGAGGTCGTGGATAAGAAAGGTTTGTTTATCGGCGAAAGTGCGGGTTAGGAAGGTATGTGGGAGGATGCGCTTCGAAAGATGGAGGGAAGAAAAGCATTCGAAGAGGGTAGAGTCAGGTTGTGGGGAAGATGGGGGTGTTTCGGTCCTAGGCTTCACCGGCGGCGACGAAGGTCGCCTTGTTGTTGTGGCTGCCGAGGAAGGTCGAGAGATTTCGTATGCTGCTGTGTGTTGTTTCGATGTTTCCTTTGTGGAATTCGATACTGTGGTGAAGGGAATGTCTATTCGTTGAGTATTACGTACCCCCGAAACTGTGTTGTTTCTATGTAAGAGACCACTAATAGGCTTGTTGAAGGCTTTCAAGACTTCTTCTCTCGAGAACCCTCTTTCCTCGCTCTGTCGATTGTTCGACTCTCTCAATGCAGGTTTAGCAGTGTGGATATCAGCGTTTTTCTTGAAGTCATCCAGCTCCTTCTCATCCACTCCAAAGCCTTTGCTCCTTTTCTTCCGAATCTCGTCTGCCCTTTTCTTCTCATCTTTGTCATTTGCTCTGATTTCCGCTATCCTTTCGCTAAAGCTCTTCGGCCTAGCCTGCGACTCTATGGCTGGTGCATTCCTGGTCCGCATTGAACCTTGATTGCTTGAGCGTGATGACTGTTGCTGTAGACATCCACCGAATGGATCCTGATGACGATTACTGTCCTCGCGGAGACTTGGCGCTCTCCGTAGGGAGACGTCCCTTCCTTTCAGCCCCTTGTCTATGCCCAGCAGTACTCTTCCCGGCGACCGTGGTTCTTCCGTAACAATGCGCTTTTGCGGTGGAGAGAGAGGTATCTGAATCTCTGCTTGCGATTTCGATCTCACAAGTACTATATCTTCCCCCTCAGCTCGCTGCCTATTTGCCCTCGAAGATAAGACTGAACCAGCTCTTGCTGGCGGTTGAGAATGCGCGGGCCCATTACGATGTATACACGAATTACTCGCAATGGTCTTGGACCTAGCCTGTAGCTTCTTGAGCTTCAGCTTTGCCTCAATTGCCTGGAGCTGTAGCTGCAACGTCTCCTCATCCTCTTCCTCATCATCTTGACCAAGAGTAGCCTCGGCCAGCTGCCGCGCTCGATGCTGTAAGTTGGGGGTTGTACCTGATCGTTTCAACGGTGAAGGTGACGGAGAGGTCCGATCCTGGCACTGCGAGAGCTTCTTGCGGCCATTTGGAGAGCTCAGAAGGACGTCATGAGGGGATCGTGGAGGCCAGTTGGGCGCGGCAGATACTGTTTCTGGATCAGTCTTAGAAGCATCACATACCAGGATACCACACACCTTTTGACATTGCAACTGCTGCAGACAAGTCACAAGATGAGGGTAGACAGCGCACAACTTCAAGGCTCAATTGTTTACAGAACCATGTTTGGCGATGCGCCTGATATCAAGACCTTTATTTTGACAAGATCACAAAAAGCAAGACGCAGCAATCAAAGCATAAGCTCGATCGGGAAGCTACAAATTATCCATGGGACCGGCCAACAACCCAAACATCGAGTTTGTAAGATTATGGAGGACGTGATTGATTGGCTTATGTAATCGCATGGAGTCGCGAAGAAACTCTGTGCAGTCGAAAGGATCCTCTCTTTCAGATGGCGTTGACGCTCATTTAAGATGTCCTTTCCACGTTTATATTTAGCCACAGCCCTACTGCAAGGAATGATACTTGGTTACCCGATCAAGTGATGTATTTTACCGTGTATGATCACATGTATATAACCTGTATATTACAGATCAGGTAATTACAAGACGCTGTGCCTTCCACAAGGCGAGTGGTGGCGACAGCCCCTCTAGGTTGCAAACCACCAGGGTACCAAAAGCCCCTCCGCTTACGGGCCAATGGCCTTCACCACACATGGAGGGAAGCTTGGGGTAACGTATCACCCACGGTAGCGAAAGCCTCAAGGTACGTTACCCAGCAGGGGTTGACGTTCCGTAGGGGATTGACCACCTTGCGCTTAGTGCCCTCTACAAATGGCTTCCACCTTGAGATTCACTTGATCTCAAGGTGTGCAACCCCTGAAGGCTTGGAAACCCGCAAGGGATCCATGACCCTACATCTACTACATGCACATGCGAGCCCTTGCCAGACGGTAGAGCCAATTGTGGGAGCATTTGGCTCCTACCACACGGTGACGGCGGCCTCGTGGTTCAGAAACCCCGAAGACTTGCAAACCCATGGGGGATTCATGACCCTGGTTCCATCGCATCCACACGCCCACTCACAAGGATAGCCCCACTCTTCGACTATATAACTCACCCTCAACATCCACTTCGGAACATTCTGTCCCTTCAGTCCTCCAAGACATTCCTACCCTACTGCAACAGACTTCTCCTCAGCTCGATCGTCAGTGAACGCCAGACACCCTTCTACAATGGAATGGCAGACTTGGGACCTTCAATTTGCGCATTTGGTCGCTCCACAAGCGGAGAAGATACTTGATGTCGTCTCTCCTTTATGCAGCAACAGCTACACTCTTTGTGTTGAAGGTGGATTTTCCGAGGCCAATGTTCTAACCCCTGGAAGCTTGTTCAGTGTGGCATCTATGATCATAACTCCTCTGCATGGTCCTTTACGCACTTGGTCGGAGCCAAGTTCCGTATCGGACTCGGGACCATCCACCGAGAGTGTCAACTCCCAGGGACAGGAAGACAATTATACTCTTCAATACGGTGGAGTCCCTTTCCAAGCACTGGAGTATAAGGTAGCCCATGCTCATCCAAATTTCGACGGAACTAATCACGAAAGGTATCTAAACCGGAGCCACCGCCCCACCCTAGCCAACGGCAGTCCCACCATTCGACCCTGCGTCGAGAGGTGGTCAAATTACACCATCGATACCATCCATTGCTGAAGACCAGCCGCCATAGCGTCAATAATACCATGGATCTCCACACTTCTCGTCTTCTTGTTTCTCCTGCTCGTCTTTCTGCCTCTTCCTTCTTGCCCAGGATTTGAAGGGATCGTCATCCTGATTCGTGTCGTCCGCTAAGCAGCAAAGGATTGGGGCGAACAACCGACTCGCTTGGATAGGATTAACATCACAAATAACCAGATAGTGGAAGTAATCATACCTATACTTCTTTTCGTCTTGGTTGTATGCTTCTCGAGTTTTACCTCGTGAAAGTTGAGGTTGATTGGCTGTCGATGCTGAGCCGGTGTGATTTTGTCATTCATGTGTATTGATTGAAAGATCTTTGTAGCTCTGCTGAGTCATCTCAAGATACTCTCTGCACCCTTTATATTTGCCCGCTCATGTGTGAACGCCTATTTTCTTAAACCCACCCCTGAAAGATCAAGGTATCTCTTTGTTCCGTGGCAGGGATTTTCACATGCATACATTACCTTGT
>JAABUP010005476.1_pt1 | contig 19263 bp, 17 predicted proteins | sample 5559201 | NCBI WGS metagenome assembly JAABUP01 (sample SAMN10711887, study PRJNA513373) | rock metagenome | isolation source: Antarctica rocks | place: Antarctica
GTAGAAGAGGAAGGCGAAGACGATGCCGGCGACGACCGCGACACCCGCGTCGTCCTTGGGCTCCAGCACGTCGAGCCGCACCTCCCCGCCCTGCGTCAGTGCCTGGACCGTGGTGCCCGCGGCAGCGGCATTCTGGGCCAGCGTCGTGCGCTGGACAACCTCCCGGACCGACGCGGCGAGCGTGCTGTCCGTGCCGGTCTTGCCGACGAGGCGCCAGCCGCCGGCCTCGTGGACCAGACCCGCGTCGGCCTTCTCCTCGCGGATCGCCTGCGCCACGGACGTACCGTCCGGGAGGTCGGCGATCGTCATGCTCACCGCGTCCTTGCGCTCGTCGGCCCGCTGGTCGACCTGCTGGACGACGTCACGCGCACCTGGCCCGCTCACCGCCACCGACAGGTCGTTCCCCCGGCTACCGAGGACGACCTGGAGGACGAGGCTGCCGGCGAGCAGGACAAGCGTGAGCAGTGTGGAGATGATGAAGTTGCGGTCGGTGAGCTTGACGCGGACCTCGCGTCCGGCGACGACGGCCCAGACCGGCGAACGACGCTCCGGGCTGGCCTGGTCCGAGGGGCTCGCCGGCGTCTGGTGTGGTCGGGTCTGCTGTTGCTGGGTCATGCCGTGACCTCCCGGTAGATCTCGCTCAGGCTGGGGATGATGGGGCTGAGCTCCCGGACGGAGCCGCGCCGGAGCGCCTCGGTAAGGATGCGGTCCGAGGCGTCCACCTCGATGAGCTCGAGGACGGCAACCGGTCCGTCGACGTCCACGACGAAGACACCACCGACCTCCCTGACCCACCCGGCGTCCCGGTCGAGGACAAGTCGGTGCAGCCGCCTGCCCCGCTGCCGCAGGTCAGCGACGCTGCCGTCGGCGACGACGTGGCCGTGGGCCAGGACGACGAGGTGGTCGCACAGCCGCTCCACGAGGTCGAGCTGGTGCGACGAGAAGAGGACGGGGACCCCCCGGGCGGCGTGGTCACGCATGAGGCCGGTCATCGCGTCGACGGCCTCCGGGTCGAGCCCGGAGAACGGCTCGTCGAGGATGAGGGCGATGGGTTCGCTCATCACGGCGGCGGCGATCTGGACCCGCTGCTGGTTCCCGAGCGAGAGAGTCTCCAGCTTGTCCCCGGCCCGCTCACCGAGGCCGAAGCGCTCGAGGTGCTCGGTCGCGGCCTTCTTCGCGGCGCCCGAGGACATCCCGTGCAGCCGGCCCAGATAGACCAGCTGCTGCAGCACCGGTTGCTTGGGGTAGAGCCCGCGCTCCTCCGGCATGTAGCCGAACCTCGCCCGGTCGCCGCTCGTGACCGGATGCCCGTGCAGGCTCACCTCCCCCGCGGTCGGCTGGAGGATGCCCATGATCATCCGCATCGTCGTCGTCTTGCCGGCGCCGTTGCCGCCGACGAAGCCGGTCAGCGCCCCGTCCGCGACGGTGAAGCTCACGTCGTCCACCGCCCGGTGCTCACCGAACGTGCGGGTCAGTCCTCGGGTCTCGAGCACAGGTCTCACCTCTCGTGTCCGCGTTGCGTCTCCACGCTAGGCAGCGCACGGGCGCGAGGGATCCGCCGCGGGGAGGAGATCGCCGCAGAGCCGAGGCGGCGGCGCCGCGTCACTCCCCCGCAGGGATGAGCCCCGCCTCATGCGCGAGGACGACGGCCTGCACCCGGTCGCGGAGCTGGAGCTTCGCGAGGCAGTTCGAGACGTGCGTCTTGACGGTCGCCTCACCGACGAAGAGCTCGGCCGCGATCTCGGCGTTGCTCAACCCGCGTCCGACGAGGATGAGGACCTCGTGCTCGCGCTGGGTCAGCCCGGCGAGCGCCCGACCATGCTTGCGGTATGCCGTGGACGCGCCGTCCGAGGGCGGCTGGCCCGCCGCGGAGGCGACGTTCGCCGTGCTGGCGGGGTCCGGGGAGGCGACGTTCGCCGTCCTGGCCGAGTGCGGCGGTGAGGCCGCGTGCCCGGGCGGTCCACCGGCATACCGGTCGGTCGCCGCCGCTGAGCCCGCGCTCGTCATCGTCTCGATGACCCGGCGAGTCACCTCCGGGGCGAGGAGGGCGTGGCCGCTGCCGACGACCCGCACCGCGTCGATGAGCCGCTCCGGCTCGGCGTTCTTGAGCAGGAAGCCACTGGCGCCCGCACGCAGCGCGTCGATGAGGTAGTCGTCCCGGTCGAACGTCGTGAGGATGATGACCTTGCCCAGGTTGCGCGAGGCGATCTCCCGAGTGGCCTCGATGCCGTCCATGACCGGCATCTGCACGTCCATGAGCACGAGGTCCGGACGAAGCCGCTCGACGAGCTCGATGGCCGCCCGGCCGTCACTGGCTTCGCCGACGACCTCGATGCCCGGCTCCACCGAGAGGATCATCGAGAAGCCGGACCGGACCAGCTGCTGGTCGTCGACGACGACCACCCGCAGGGAGGCGGAGGTCCGGTCTGCGGTCGAGGGGGCGCCGTGAGCCCCGGTGGCCGACGGCCGGTCGCGTTCGGGGACGGGAGGTGGCGGTCGGTCAGGCATGCAGCCTCCCCGTGAGTGGGAGGCGGACCCGGACACGGAAGCCCCCGGTCACCCGGGGACCGATCTCCAGGGCGCCGTCGAGGGAGGCGACCCGTTCGCGCATGCCGAGCAGGCCGAGCCCGGTGCCGGACGTGCCCGACCGGGCGCGACCGTCGTCCAGGACCTCGACCTCGGCGAAACCACCTCGGCCGGCATCGGTCTGGACGCGCAGGACGACCCGTGCGCGGCACGCCGTCGAGTGGCGACGGACGTTGTTCAGCGCCTCCTGGACGGTTCGGTAGAGGGTCAGCCCGACTGCGGGACTGACCCGGTCCACCGCTTCGGGCAGGTCCTGGACCACCGAGTAGGTGACTGCGAGGTCAGGGCCCTGGAGCTGCTCGACGAGCTGGCCGAGGGCGGCGATCCCGGGCTCCGGCGCCCGGCTGGAGGAGCCGTCGACGCCGTCCGGCTCGCCCTGGCGCAGGGTCCCGAGGAGAGCACGCATCTCGGTCACCGCCTCGCGGGCAGAGCTCTCCACGGTGGCGAGGGCGGTCGAGGCGGCTGCCGGGTCGCCGGCCAGGACCCTGCGCGCGGCGCCTGCCTGGACGCCCATGACGGACACGTGATGGGCGACGACGTCGTGCAGTTCGCGGGCGATCCGCAGCCGCTCCTGGACGACCGCGTGCTCGCGGAGCTCGCCCGCCTGGGAGCGCAGGGTCCGCGCCTGGTCCGCGAGGCGCGCTCGTTGCCGGCCGGCTCGCCAGGCGGCCTGGCCGCCCAGGGTCGCCCCACCGAAGTAGATGACGTTGATGAGCAAGGTGAAGGTCACGGCTGCCGCGATGGGTGACAACAGTCCCCTGGGGGGAGGCGCCTTGCCGAGGGAGGCGTTGATTTCGTCGATGCCGCTCCCGATCGCGAACTGCCACGCGAGCCAGCCGAACATCAGCAGCAGGACGCCGCCCATGACCACGACGGCGTGCCGTCGGCTCCGCGCCCAGGCCATGGCGCCGAAGAGGGCGAAGAAGTACAGCACCTGGATGGAGAACTGGACCGCGATGTCCGGCATCGTCACGCCGACGACGAAGAAGGCGAGCGAGGTCACGGCGGCGACGCTGAGCGGCCACCGTCGGCGCACCGCGATCGGCGCAGCCATAGCGACCAAGGCGAGGTACTCCGCCCAGATCGGGTGGTTGGAGATGATCCCTCCGGCGCTCCGGGCGAGCTCCAGCCCGAGGGCAGAGAGGACAAAGAGGACGACGGAGAGCAGTGCGTCCGTCCGCCCGGCGCCTGGGTCCGGCAGCCTCACCCAGTCGTCGTCGAGCGCGAAGAACTCCGCTGCCCGGACCCTCAGCCCCGTCCGCGTCACGCCCACAGCCTAGGCACCAGGGTCGTCCTCCGCCTCCCCCGCACGATCGAGGCAGCAAACAGCCCCGGAAGGACGCGACGAGCGGGGGCCGCCCGCCCCATGAGGGGGAGCCGCGGCTGTCCCCGGTGCGGCGCAGCGGGCTAGCGGGCGGCTGGCGTGAGGACGTCGAGACCGAGGAAGGGGCGAAGGGCGGGTGGGACGACGACGGAACCGTCTGCCTGCTGGTGGTTCTCGAGGATGGCGACGATCCACCGCGTCGTGGCCAGGGTGCCGTTGAGGGTCGAGACGGTGCGGGTGCCCGACCCTTGGGGGTCGCGCTCGCGCACGCCCAGCCGGCGGGCCTGGAAGGTGGTGCAGTTCGAGGTCGACGTCAGCTCGCGGTAGCGGCCCTGGGTCGGTACCCAGGCCTCGCAGTCGTACTTGCGGGCCGCGGGGCCGCCGAGGTCGCCCGCGGCCGTGTCGATGACCCGGTAGGGCAGCTCGACCTTCGCGAGCATGTCCTTCTCCCAGTGGAGCATCCGCTCGTGCTCGGCCTCCGAGTCCTCGGGACGGCAGTAGGAGAACATCTCCACCTTGTGGAACTGGTGCACCCGGATGATCCCGCGGGTGTCCTTGCCGTGCGAGCCGGCCTCGCGTCGGTAGCAGGCCGACCACCCGGCATACCGCTTGGGGCCGGCGCTGAGGTCGATGATCTCGTCGGCGTGGTAGCCGGCGAGGGCGACCTCCGAGGTGCCGGTGAGGTAGAGGTCGTCGGCCTCGAGGCGGTAGACCTCGTCGGCGTGGGCGTCGAGGAAGCCGGCGCCGGCCATGACGTCGGAGCGGACCAGCGTCGGCGTGATCATCGGGGTGAAGCCGGCCTCGACCGCCTGGGCGACCGCCATGGTGAGCAGGGCAAGCTCGAGGCGGGCGCCGACGCCGGTGAGGAAGTAGAAACGGGCACCGCCGACCTTCGCCCCGCGCTCCATGTCGATGGCGCCGAGCCTCTCGCCGAGCTCGAGGTGGTCGCGCGCCGCGAACCCCTCGGCCGCGAAGTCACGCGGCGTGCCGACGGTCTCGCGCACGACGTAGTCGTCCTCACCGCCGACGGGCACTCCGTCGATAATGACGTTGCCGACCCGCCGCACGAGGGTGTCGAGCTCGGCGCCCCTGGCGTCGGCCGTCGACTCGAGCTCCTTGACCCGGTCGCTCAGCGCTCCGGCCTTCTGGCGTGCCTCGTTGGCCGCGGCCCCCAGCTCGACAGCGTCGGCGTCCCCGGCCCTCTTCGCCTTCTGGGCCCGGCCCATCAGCTGACCGATGTCCTTGCTCGCGGACTTCTGCTCGGCCCGCAGCTGCTCGAACTGCGCGAGGGAGGAGCGCCGCGCCTCGTCAGCCGCCAGGATCGCGTCGACGAGCCCCGGGTCCTCTCCGCGGGCCTTCTGCGAGTCGCGGACGACGTCCGGCGTCTCCCGCACGAGCTTGATGTCGATCACCCAGCCAGACTATCGGCGACGGACAAGCTTGTTTCCGGCCGCCACCCCGGGGCAGAGGTATGCCGGGTGCACACGTGAGCACCCGGCATACGGGCGCCTGGGCGTGAGGGTCAGACGGCGGGAACGACCTCGACGTAGTCGAGACGCGGGAGGCGGTCCATCCAGGCGCCCTCGGGCGGGTGAGCCCGGCGTGTCAGCGGTTGACGTCCCAGACGTGGTGGAAGAGGTCGTGGAGGAGGTAACGGCCGAGTGACTCCACGGTGAACTCGGACCCGTTGCTGCGCGAGCCCGTCCGGTCCCACTCGTCCTTGCGGACACGGGAGAAGGCGACCGCAGCGGCTTCACCACCGGCCGCGAGCTCGTCCGACACGACCTGCGGGTCCTGGAGCCAGTAGCGCTGCTCCACCGCAGTGGCGTCCTGGTCCCAGTTGGCGAAGCGGGGGTGGTCCTCGCGCTGCATCAGCTCAAGGCGCTCGGTGAAGATCCGGCACACGTCGCGCACATGGCAGGCGTACTCCAGCGCGGACCAGGCCTCGTCCGCCGGCCGCTCCGTCGCAGTCGATCTGGCCAGCACCTCGGGGAAGTGCGAGACGGCGTCCCGGATCAGAGCCGGGATGGCCACGTGCTCGATGCCTGCCGCGTCGAACCGGCACTCGGGACAGACCCGGGTCAGCGTCCACGTCCAGTCCTTGGCGTCCGGATCGGGCCGGACGGGCTCGGGCCGGGCGGGCTCCGGTTGCACGCTCACGCGCTCAGGGTAGCCATGCACCGTGCCGATCGGTCGGTCACCACTCAGATACCGTCGCCCCTGTGTCCGTGACCCAGCTCCTCTGGCTGGCAGGAGTCGTGCTACTGCTCATCGCCGTCGGAGCTCTGGCCATGGCCCGACGCCGGACGCCGACCGGCCCCAGACCGGGAGCCGGCCGCGGTCGCCGTCCGCACCGCAACGACTTCCGGCCCATGGGGGCCGAGGAGGAGGCGACACCGCTGAGGCGGGCCGCCGTCATCGTCAACCCGACGAAGTTCACCGACCTGGCGGCGCTGCGCCGGCGGATCACGGGCGGCTGCATCGCCGAGGGCTGGGGCGAGCCGATCTGGCTCGAGACCACCCTCTCGGACCCCGGCACCGGTCAGGCGAGGCAGGCCGTCGCCGAAGGTGCCGCCGTCGTCTGCCCGCTCGGTGGTGACGGCACGGTCCGTTCCGTGGCGGCCGCCCTCGTGGGCACCGAGACTCCACTGGGTCTCCTCCCCGGCGGCACGGCGAACCTCCTGGCCCGCAACCTCGACCTGCCGGTCGACTCGATCGACCGGGCTCTCACGGTGGCCCTCACCGGTCAGAACAAGCGCGTGGACGTCGGCCGGCTCTCGGTGGACCGCTCCGGCCAGCACGAGCATCCGGAGGAGCACATCTTCCTGGTCATGGCCGGGCTCGGGTTCGACGCCGCGATCATGGCCGGAGCGCCGGAGTACCTCAAGGCGAAGGTCGGTCCGGCGGCCTACGTCGTGTCCGGGGCCCGCAACCTCACGGGTCCGGGCTTCCGGGTGCGGGTCACGTTCGACGACGAGATGCCGTTCACCCGCCGCACGAGGACCGTCGTCATCGGCAACTGCGGCCGGCTGCTCGGCGGGCTCGTCCTCATGCCGGACGCCCGCGTCGACGACGGCGCCCTGGACACCATCCTCATCTCCCCCAAAGGTGTCGTGGGCTGGACCGCCGTCGCCGGCCGGATCGTCACCCGCCAGCGCAAGGGCCACGCCGTGATCGACCACCACACCGGTCAGGAGGTGCACATCCGCACCGACCGGCCCGAGGAGGTCCAGCTCGACGGCGACCCCATCGGACCCGCTCGAGCCATCGCGGCCACGGTCGACCATCTCGCACTCGTCGTCCGAGTGGCCCAGGCGTCCTGATGTCGGGCAGCACGGCTGCGTGTCCGGTCGACGGGCAGCGCAAAGGCGGCCCGTGGGGGAGGGCCGCCTTTGCCGCCGGTCGGGGGATTGGCGGACGAGTGGGGGATGTCCGCCGTCCAGCGCCAACAACCGGGTTTCCTGCAACTGAGGTGGCGAAACGCGTCAGCACCACACCAGCCACGGACATTCTACGCGAAGCGCGCGAGATTGGTCTCGTGAGGGAGAAAATTGGGCCGTACGTGAGGCCGGACGTCGAGCCCGCGTCACGACCCGCCGCGACGGCGGGTCAGGAAAACAGTTCCTCGCCCCAGAAAACCGCCCGGTGTCACCCCCGGCGGGCAGGCAAACACCGCGGAGCCGTTGGTGATCCCCGCCTGATCCGCCCCGGTGAAGGCCACCGGAGCCTCGAGGGCAGTGAACGCGCCCCGGCCACCCGCGGCGGCTGAGCCCGCAGCACCTGAGCCCGCCACTGGTGAGCCGGCAGCGGAAGCCCGGTTGACGGCATACCCGCCGGCAGTGCCCGCCGCGACGCCGGCCAGCGCCTTGATGTCGTCCTGCGACAGGTCGGTGTAGAGCGTGAAGCCGTCGCCGACCTGGGCAAGGTCGCGGACGCAAAGGCGCTCTACCCCAAGGCGCGGGGGCACTGGGAGGAGATCGAGCCCGTCGCCGAGCCGTTTGGCGACCTGGACCCGAAGATCGACGGGCGCGAGGACATCATCGCGGAGGGCGTGGCCTTCACCGGCTACCACCGCCTCGAGAAGGACCTCTGGGTCGACGGCGAGCCTCACCTAACACGTCTGCGGGCGGCTGTTCAGCCTCGGAGGTCGTCGAGCCACTTCCGGGCACTGCGAAAGTCCTCGTCGGTTGTGCCGGCCCGCGGTGCGGTCGAGCGGCGGTCGGCGCGCTGGTAGGAGCCGAGGTAGCGGACCTGGGCGCACACCCGTTTCAGGCCCATGAGGGTCTCGGCGACGCGCTCCTGCGCGATGTGGCCCTCGACGTCGATGGAGAAGCAGTAGGAACCCATCGCGTCCCCGGTCGGGCGTGACTCGAGGCGGGTCAGGTTGACGCCCCGAGCGGCGAACTGCTCGAGCAGCTCGAGCAGACCTCCGGGGTGGTCATCGCGTTGGTAGAGGACGAGGCTGGTCTTGTCCGACCCGGTGGGCTCAGGGCTCCGCCCCGGCCGCGAGACGAGGACGAACCGGGTCACGGCGCTGGCGTTGTCGCCGATGTCCTCGGCAAGGACCTCGAGCCCGTGGTTGGCGGCCGCGACGGGCGCGCTCACCGATGCCTGGTATGCCTGCGTGTCGTCGCCGCTCGGGTCGAGGGCCGCGGCGGCGGCGGCGGTGGACAGGGTCGGGACGTAGGTCGCGGCCGGGAGGTGCGCGTCCATCCAGCCGCGGACCTGGGCCCAGGCGTGGGAGTGGGTGCCGACGGCGTGGACCTGCGCGAGCGGCATACCGGGCCGTGCGGCCAGGACGAAGGTGACCGGGACGAGGACCTCGCCGATGATGACGAGCCCCTCGCCGGCCGAGAGGGCGTCGAGGGTGGCGCTCACCCCGCCCTCGACGGAGTTCTCTATGGGCACCATCGCCGCGTCGAGGTCGCCGGCTCGCAGGGCGGCGAGTGCCGCGCCGACCGACCCGTAGGGGACATGCCCGGCGTCGGCGGAGGGCGTCCACGACTGAAGCGCCATCTCGCAGAACGTCCCACGCGGGCCGAGGTAGCCGTACCGGGTGGTGGTCATCGGTCCTCCTGGGTGGGCTCGGCGGTCCCGACGTCGGCGCGAGCGGCCGAGCGCGCCTGGTGCGCCGAGCGCGCCTGGTGCGCCTGGTGCGGCGAGCACGCCTGGTGCGCCGAGGTCAGCTCCACCCGGGCAGGGTAGTACGGGCGCCTGTCCACGTGAGGTGACGTCTCTCTCTCCAGGTCCGCCGGGGTGGGGTATGCCGGGCAGGGGTTCGTGCTGCGCGTCCTCGCGGGTGCACACCCCCGCTGCCTCGAGGGGCCCAGCCTAGGCTTTGCCGCGTGAACCCCCGACAGGTGCTGCAGGCGATCGCCGGGTGCCTGGTCGTCGTGGCGGCCTTTGTCGGCAGCGCTGTCCACCAGGACGGGGTCCCCCCCGAGGCGGTGGGTTCGAGTGGAGCGAGCAGCGCCCTCGTCGTCATCGGCACCGCCGGCATCGGAGCGACAGATCTCGGCCCGACGCGCACCCCTGCCCTCTGGGGGCTCCTACGGGACGGCTCCTCCGCGGCGCTGAACATCACCTCGGTGCACGCCAACACGTGCCCCGTCGACGGGTGGCTCACGCTGTCTGCCGGGGACCGCGCCGGGCAGCCGGACGACGGCACCACGACGCCGCCGTGCCGGGCGTCGCCCGAGGTGGTCGACGGACGCGTCGCCGGGTGGGACGCGCTGGCCAAGGCCGCGGCGGACCGCCCCTTCGAGGCCCGGCCCGGCACCCTCGCCGACGCGCTCGCCGGCCACGGTCAGTGCATCTCGGCAGTGGGCCCCGGCGCGGCGGTCGGGGCAGCGCTGCCGCCGGACGGAGCGGTCCCGCGTTACCAGGGGTTCGACCCGGCCACCCTGAGGGCGGGCCTCGCGAGCTGCCGGACCACGTTCGTCGACATCGGCGGCGTGCAGGGCCCCGGGGGGGCGGGCTCCTCCGGGTCGGTCCAGCAGACCGCCTCGCATGAGGAGCAGGTCGCCGCCGTCGACGGCCGCGTCGCCCAGGTCCTCGCAGCGGCGCCCGCGGGTGCGGACATCGTCGTCGTCAGCCTGGCGGACGCCGACCAGCAGCCGGCGCTGCGAGTCGTTCTCGCGGCGGGGCCACGGTTCGGGCCCGGCACGCTCTACTCGCCGTCGACGCAGCAGACCGGCCTCGTCCAGCTCGATGACGTCACGGCCACGGTCCTCGCCCTGGCCGGGGTGCCCCAGCCCGCCAGCGTGAGCGGGTCGGCGCTGAGCCGGTCACCAGCGCCGAACAACTCCGAAGCGCTCGCCGAGCGCCGGCACGGCGGCCTCGTCGACGACGACCTCTCGTCCCGCTCGGTGCGTCCCATCGTCTACCCGTTCTTCGTCGGCTGGGGGCTGCTCATGCTCGCCAGCCTCGTGGGGCTGGCCCTCGTGTGGTGGCGCGGCGTCGGCAGCACCCGGATGCGTGAGTCGGCCCGGTCCTGCGTGCGCAAGGGGTTCGTCGTCGCGGCAGCGGTCCCGGCGTCGACCTTCCTCGCCAACGTCGTGCCGTGGTGGCGCTTCGCCTGGCCGTCGCTCGCTCTCGTCGTGGCGGTGGCGGTGTGGGCGTCGGTCATCGGCGCCGTCGCACTGCGGGGACCCTGGCGGCAGTCAGTCATGGGACCCGTCGCCGCCGTCGCCGCCGTGACCTTCGTCGTCCTGGCGGCGGACGTGATGACCGGGTCACGCCTTCAGCTGGCGTCGTTGCTCGGCCTCAACCCGATCGTCGGTGGCCGCTACTTCGGCTTGGGCAACGTCGCCTTCGCGCTCTTCATGGCGGCCGCGTTCCTCGTCGCCATCGCCGTGTCGAGTCGTCTGGTGCGCACGGGGCGTCCTCGGGCCGCGGCCGTGGTGGTCGGCTGCCTCGGCGCGGTCGCTGTGGTCGTCGACGCAGCCCCGATGTGGGGCAGCGACGCCGGGGGGCCGCCGGCGCTCGTCCCGGGGCTGGCCATCCTCATCCTGGCGATCCTCGGAGTCACGGTGACATGGCGCCGGGCCCTGCTCATCGTCGGTGGCACGGCCGGTCTGGTTCTGCTGCTGGCGCTGGCGGACTGGCTCCGGCCGGCCGCGTCGCGCTCGCACCTCGGCCGCTTCGTCCAGTCGCTGCTGGACGGCGATGCGACCGACATCATCACCCGCAAGCTCGCCCAGAACCTCGACACCCTGGTCAACACGACGATCCTTGCCTACCTCGTTCCCGTGACACTCGTCCTCATCGGCTACGTCCTCGCGCGGCCGGAGTCCAGGATCGGCACCCCGCTGCGACCGCTCCTCGCCCGCGTCGAGACCATGCGGGCGGGCCTGGTCGGGCTCACCGTCAGCCTGGCCATCGGCCTGCTGGTCAACGACACCGGCGTCGCCATTCCCCCGATCGCCTTCTCGCTCGCCGTTCCCCTCCTCATCTCAGCGGGGATCCGCCTGTGGGAGCTACGTGCTCGCGAGGGCCGAGCGCTGAGCCGCGTGGAGCGCCGGCGCTCCTGAGCCCCGGCCGGCTCAACGCACCGTCGCGGGAAAGCCGAGCCCGGCGTCCACCATGCTCAGCAGCCGATCCGTCGTCGTCTCGACGACATCCGGCGCAAGCCCTCGCAGCGGCCCGTTGACCGCGAGGACGGCGAGACCGTGGACGGCCGACCAGGCCAGCAGCTCCGCTCCCGGGCGCTGACCGGCCGAGACCACGCCCGCCTCCACCAGCTCGTCGAGAGCGTCCGAGAGCAGCTCGAAGGGCGTCCGGCCGCTCGCTCCGCGGCCCTCCGGGCTCGTCGCGCGGCTGAGGTCGGACGGCACGAGGAAGGTCGCCCGGAACAGCCCCGGCTCGGCCGTCGCGAACCGCACGTAACCCAACCCGACCGCCCGCAGCCGGGCGCGGGCACGAGTCTGGGGGTTGCGGGCCCGCACGGTGGCCAGCTCGGCCTCCATGGTCCGCGCCATCTCGGCGAGCCCTTCCATGATGACGGCACCGAGGAGGGCGTCCCGGTCGGCGAAGTGCCGGTATGCCGCGTTCGCCGAGACGCCGACCTGCCGGGTCGCCTCGCGCAGGACAACCGCGTCCGGGCCGCCCTCACGGGCCAGCCGCGTACCCGCCTCGACGAGAGCACGGTGCAGGTCTCCGTGATGGTAACGGCCCCTGGGTCTGCCCTCAATGGTCGACATGAACCTCCGATGTATACGCCGTCGACCAGCGTACTGGCGGACGCAGCACCTCCCCGTCAGCACCGGTCAGCAGGCCGGCCCTTCCGGCTCAGGGGGTCGGGCCGCACCGCGTGCGTGACGACGGCACCCGGAAGCGCCAGGGGACCTGTCAGCGCGGCCTGGCCCGGCGCACGCGCCGTTGAGCCAGCGCGAGGGCGACATCCCGGTACTGCCTCGCCCGATGCAGCTGGCCGCGCCAGTCCGAACCGGTGACGCGGTGGTGCAGATCGCACGGCACCTCGACCACGCGCAGGCCGGCCAGGAGGACGTCGACGGTGAGGCCCACCTCGACTCCCCAGCCGCGGGCGAACGGCTGTCCCGCCAGGTATGCCGTCCGGCTGAGACAGCGCATCCCCGACAGCGGCTGGGCGGGCACCCAACCGGTCATCTGCTCGATCCCGCGACGGGCGAGACGCACCACGAACCCGTGGCCGCCGCCGGGGGCGCGCTGCGGTGGAAGGACCGCGATGCTCATGTCCGCCTGGCCCGAGGCAACGGGGGGCAGCAGGACGCCGAGCGCGGACGCCGAGCCCTCGAGGTCGGCGTCGACGAAGAGGATGAGGTGCTCGCCCTGGAGCCGTTGGGCGGCGGCCGCCGCCCCGGTCGCCATGGCCGCCGCCTTGCCACGGTTGGCCTGGTGCCGCACCACCTCCGCACCGGCTGCTCGCGCCAGGTCCGCCGTGGCATCGGTGCTCCCGTCGTCGACGACGACGACGAGGTCGACACCGTCGAGCCGCTGCACCGCCGCGATCGTCGCCCGGATCCGGGCAGCCTCGTCCTTGGCCGGGATGACGGCGACGGTAGGGAGGCGGGGTGGTGACGTCATGAGTCTTGGGTCTGTCGGCTATGCGGAGGTCCAGGTGGGTCAGCGTGGCTGCGCGGTCAGCGGAGCGTGATCTGGCGGTTGACCAGACCCGCCTTGGCGCGGCGCTCTTCCGCCGTCAGCGCATCGGTGGAGGCGGCAGCGCTGTCGATGCGGGCGGCCATCTCGACCACCGCGTCGCCGAAGTCGCTCGCTGCGCGATCTGTGGGGACCTCCCAGACCGGGACGAGCAACCCGCTTGCCCGGAAGGCGCCGAGCAGCCGCGCGTCGTCGGTGAGCCGGCTGTCTCCGGCTGCCTGCAGCCGGGCGAGTGCGTCGGTGGCGCGGTCCTCGTCGTGAGGCAGGACCCAGCGCACATAGCTGCGGTCGTTGATGACGCACCAGTAGACGGAGGTTGCGCCGGCGACGCGTTCCGTCGGGATGACCGACTCGTTGGCCCGCTCGAGGGACTCGCGTCCATCCGCATCGAGCTCGGCGTCACCGACCCAGAAGTCGAACCCCTCGTGCACCGTGGCGTGGAACGGCTGGTCGAGGTCGAGCAGGTCCTGGAGCCGGGGCGTCTCGGCAGTTGGAGTCGGGACGCTCACCACCGGGGTGCCCTCGTCGGCGACGGACGCGAGCAGCAGTGCGGCGGCGAGGTCCCGGCTCGCATCACCACTCGTCGCCCCTGACTGCGTGGCGACGAAGATCTCACCCCCGCCCCGGTGCAACGCCGGCCAGGCCAGCGGCAGCACCGTAGCGATGGTCGCGGTCCCCGGCGCGCCCTCGGGCGCCCGCCTATCGGCGAACGACACGGACCCGGTAGCGGCGGGGAGGAGCTCGCGCAGCGCGACCCATTCCGTCTCGGAGGGGAGACCCTCGAACGGCCGTGCGACGAACGGCGCGGGGACGACCCGGGGTGACTCGTCGGTGGTGCGGGCGCCGCGGCGCTTGCTGGCCTTACCCATGGGCTGAACCTTATGGGCATCAGCGGCTCTCGGACGCCGCGGTCAGTGGGAGCGGCGGCGGGAGGGCCCGCCGAGCGAGGCCCAGACCGTGCGGCCGTTGCGCCCCTCGGTGACGCCCCACTCGTGCGCCAGGCTGCGGACGATCCTCAGCCCGCGACCCGTCGAGGCCCAGACCGACCTCGGCGCCGGCTTGGGGGTCGAGGGGCCCCCGCCGTCGGAGACCTCGATCTCGACGACTCCCGCCTTCACCTTCCAGTGCACCCGGATCGTGCCGTCGGCCAAGGGCTTCGCGTGACGGATGGCGTTGGCAACGAGCTCCGAGACGACGATCTCCGCTTCGCCGATGATCTCCGGGGTGACCTCCCGTCCCTCCAGGTCAGCGACCACGGCACGGCGGATCTTCGGCACGGCGGGGGTGGTCCACGGGACGCGGACCGTGCGGGACCGCTCTGGCGGCTCGCCGTTCATCGTGCTGTCCACGACCGCGTGCTCCTCCGAAGCGGGCACGGCCCTCGGAGGTTCTGCCACGCGCCGTTCACCACCTCGTCCTGCGCTGCCTTGAGTGCGCCCCTTGTTCGCAGATCGGCGCGCTGCCGAGATTATCGGTTGTCACCCGCAACGTCGAGAATGTGCCGCGGACGCTGACGTGGGCATCGTCCGTCCGGGTCGCCCCGGGGCACGGCTCTAGGGTTGCGACGTGCCCCCGTCGCTGCGAGCCGTTCCCTCACACGGATCGGCTGCACCGCGTTCCATGGATGTGCACCTCCCCCCGTTCCAGAGCCTCGTCGACGCCCACTGGCGCGACGTCGCCGGACTGGCCCACGCCCTGACCGGGCCGGACGACGGCGACGACGTGGCGCAGCAGGCGTGGACCCAGGCGTACGCGGCATACCCGTCGTTGCGCTCGACCACGAACCTGCGCGGCTGGCTCCTCACCATCACCCACCGGTGCGCCATGGACGCCCACCGCGGGCGAGGCCGGCGGGCCGTGCCGACCGAGGACGAGACGATCGCCCGGACCGGCGACCGTGCCGTCGCTGGTCCGGAGGCCGGGCTCGTCGACGACGACCTGTGGGGGCGGGTCGCGCGGCTTCCCGTGCGTCAACGGGAGGCCGTCGTGCTGAAGTACGTCGGCGACCTGGACCACCCGGCGATCGCCGAGGTGCTCGGCACGACGTCCACCATGAGCAGGCGCCTGGTCAGTGATGGCCTCAAGGCCCTGAGAGAGGCATCGCGATGAAGGCAACCCCGCGCACGCTGGAGCAGAGCTTGAGCCAGGTCGGCCGAGTGGGACGGCCACCGGTCTTCGAGTCCGCCGACGTCTCGTATGCCGTGACGGACACTCCCGTCGGACGGATCTTGTTGGCGCGCAACGACGTCGGCGCCCTGGTCGCGTCGACGTTCGTCCCCGACGACGCCGCGGAGGCGGCGGCGGTCGACCGCCTTGCGCGGGTGCTGTCGCCCAGGGTGCTCCGACTTCCGCGCGCCCTCGACGGGGCCCGGCGCCAGCTGGAGGAGTACTTCGCCGGGCTGCGCCTCGGCTTCGACCTCACGACGGACCTCGTGCTGGCCACGCCGTTCCAGCGCTCGGTGCTCGCTGCCCTGCAGGCGGTCGGATACGGGCAGCGGGCGACCTACGCAGGGGTGGCGAGGTCGATCGATCGACCGGCTGCATCGCGGGCGGTGGGCACGGCACTGGGGGCGAACCCGCTCTGCGTCGTGCTGCCCTGCCACCGCGTCGTCGGCTCGACCGGCAAGCTCACGGGGTATGCCGGGGGGATCCCGGCGAAGCAGTTCCTCCTCGAGCTGGAGTCCCGCACCTGAGCGCGGCCGACTCATGTCCTTCGGATCGCGGAGCCTCTATGCGAAGGCCGGGTTCACCGAGGTGGTCCGGCGCTCACCCACGAGGGTGGTCAAGCGTCGCAGGCTCCGGGCGAGTCGAGTCGCGCCACCACGATCGTCACGCTCCGCCGGCCGGTGTCGTGTGCTCGCCCCTCAGCCGGCGGCTGCGTCCAGTGAGGTAGGCGGCTTCCACCGAGTTGCCCGTGAGCATCGCCGCTTCGTCGTAGGCGTCGGCAGCCTCGTCGTCGCGCCGCATTCGGCGCAGGAGGTCCGCTCGGGTGGCCGCCAGATAGGGGTATGCCGCGAGCGAGGGGTCTGAGGAAAGCATCTCGACGCGCTGCAGGGCAAGCTCGGGGCCCTCGGTGAAGCTGTGCGCGACGCAGCGGTTGAGCGCGACGACCGGGGAGGGCCACCGGGCGGCGAGCACGTCGTAGAGACCGACGATCTGGTGCCAGTCCGTCTCGGCCCACGCTGACGCCTCGTCGTGGATGGCCGCGATCGCGGCCATCACGGTGTACCGGTGAACCGGGGTCTCGGTCAGGGCGTGCCTGAGGAGACGTTGACCGTCGCGGATCATCGCGTGGTCCCAGCGGTTGCGGTCCTGGTCCTCGAGGAGGACGAGCTGCCCTCGGGACCCCGTCCGAGCGGGACGACGAGATTCCGTGAGGAGCATCAGGGCCAGCAGACCGTGGACGTCGGGCCGGCCCGGCAGCAAGGTGTCGAGCATGCGGGCCAGATGAACAGCCCGCTCGCTGAGGTCGTCACGAGTGAGGCACTCGCCGGATGACGAGGTGTAGCCGCTGGTGTAGACGAGGTGGATCACGTCAAGGACGGCGCCGACACGTTCCGGCAGGTCTTCGGTGGTCGGCAACCGGTAGGGAATGCCTGCCTGGGCGATCTTCTTCTTGGCCCTGGTGATGCGTGCCTGCATTGTGGTCTCCCTGACGAGAAAGGCCCGGGCGACCTCGGCCGACGACAGACCGGCCACCAGCCGCAAGGTCAGGGCCACCTGGGCCTCCGCCGTGAGGGCAGGGTGGCAGCAGGTGAAGATCAGTCGGAGCCGATCGTCGGGGAACCGCTCATCACCCCTCTCGTGGTCCAGGGCTGGCCCCTCGAGGTCGGGGACGAGAAGTGTCAGCTTGCGTGCGAGGGCGGCCGACCGGCGCGCGTGCTCGAGCGCCCGGCGGGTGGCGACCGTGGTCAGCCACCCGCCGGGGCGCTCCGGGATGCCCGTCACGGGCCAGTGCGTGAGAGCCTGCGCATACGCGTCCTGGACGCAGTCCTCGGCCAGGTCGAGGTCCCGAGCGACTCGGGCCGTGGCAGCAAGGACGAAGGCCCACTGCTCGTCGTGGGCGATGCTGACAGCCTGATTGACCTCGTCGACGGTCGGGGACGGCGTCATAGCTCAGGACGCGATGATCGGGCGGACCTCGACACCGCCGAAGGGTGCCGGCACCTGCTTGGCGATTCCGAGGGCCTCGTCCAGGTCGGCGGCCTCGATCACGTAGTAGCCACCGAGGACCTCCTTGGTCTCGGCGAACGTGCCATCCGTGACGGTCTGCGACCCGTCACTGTCGCGGCGCACGGACGTCGCGGTGTCGCTGCCGGCCAGCCGCGCGCCCCCTCGCAGGGCTGGACCGTTCGCTCCAGCGAACTCGCCGTGTGCCCGATGGGTCTCTTCGGACACGGAAGGATCGGCCGTGGCCCACCCGGCCTCGTTGCCGTAGATCAGGACGAGGTACTGCGCCATGGGGAATTCCTCTCATTCGGTGTTAACGAGGCGAGCGCCTCACAACCTACGATGCTCAGCCGACCCGGAGATCGACAGGGAAGCGGGGGGTGAATTCATGGATGAGCCTCACCCGTGTTGACGCAAGCGCCGCTTCGCGGCGGACAACGAGGTCAGCCGTTGGCGCGCGCACGCGGCGCCCGACGTCGGGATCCGTGAGGGCGATCCGACATGCCGCCCTGTTCCCCCGCGTAGATCAGTCCCTGGCATCCGGTCCGTATGCCGGGTGCTCGCTCTCGGTGGGAGCAGCTCTCTCCCAACCCGATACTTCCCGGGGCGCTCCGTTGCATTGGTTACAACGCGGTGTTGCGCCAAGTCGGGTGTTGGTCCCACTATCTCCGACATGGTCGAGACAGAGCGCAGCACGGCGGCACGGCTGTTGGCGACCTTGGAGGCGCTCGGAGATGCCGATGCGAGACGGCGCCAGGGGCTGACGGTCGCCGAACTTGCCCGTGCCCTGCATCGAGACAAGTCCGCCGTGTCGCGCCAGCTCGGACCACTGGTCGAGTTGGGTCTGGTCGAGCGGACCTCAGACGGCCGACACCACGTGGGATGGCGGCTGTTCACGTTGGCCGCCAAAGCCGGAGACGAGCGGCTGCTGCTCCTGGCGCCGTCAGTGATGCGCCGTCTCTCTGGCATGACGAAGGAGCGAGTACACCTCAGCGTACTGCGTGGGCGAGAGGTGCTGACCGTCCTGTCCGAGGGCTCGCAACAGATGATCGAGGCAGTCGGCTGGGTGGGGCGTACCTCGCCGGTGCACTGCACATCCTCTGGACGGGCTCTGCTCTTCGACCACTCGGACGAGTCCGTCCATAGCCTGCTCGACGGAGTGCCGTTCCCGTCCTTGGGGCCGAACGCACCAAATGACGTGGACGAGCTCCTGGTCCGTCTGCGTGAGAGCCGACGACGGGGGTTCGCCGCCGTCGCCGGCGAGTTCGACCCAGACCTGGTGGGAGCCGCAGCACCGATCCGAGACTTCAGCGGACGGATCGTGGCTGCGCTGAACGTCTCCGCTCCCTCCTTCCGGCTGGCCGACCAGCTGAGCTCGATCGGCCAGCAGGTCGCCGCTGCTGCCGCTCACCTCACGTCGGCCATCGCGTCCGGGCCGCTGACCGGCCCCCAGTCCGACCTCCCTTAACGCGTTCCCGTAGCACGACATCACCCAAGGAGACAGCACATGCGCACGGCCCCTCTCGCCTTCTTCAGCAACGGCTACCGACTGGACGCCGACCTGCACCTGCCCGATGACGACGGGGCCGGCGCCCCTTACCCCGTCGTCATTCCCTGCAGCGGCTACCAGGGCCTGAAGGTGATCCATCCTGAGCGGTTCGCCCGCGCCCTGACGCAGCGCGGCTACGCCGCGCTCGCGTTCGACTATCGAGGCTTCGGGATGAGCGAAGGTGAGCGTGGCCGTCTCGTACCGCAGGAGTGGGCCGAGGATGTGCGCGCTGCCGTTGACCGCGCCAGCTCGCACTCCGACCTCGACGCCAACCGAATCGCGCTCCTCGGGTGGGGTCTGGGCGGCGGAGTGGTGGTTGCCGAGGCTGCCGAGGATCCACGCGTGCGCGCAGTGGTCGCCTGCAATGGCATCGCCGACGGATACCGCTCGACCCACAACATGCACGACGAAGAGTCCTGGGACCAGCTGGTGGAGCGGATCGCCGCCGATCGCGGGCGCCGCGCAGCGATGGGGCGTTCAGAGATCACCTCGC
>JAABUP010005477.1_pt1 | contig 19263 bp, 15 predicted proteins | sample 5559201 | NCBI WGS metagenome assembly JAABUP01 (sample SAMN10711887, study PRJNA513373) | rock metagenome | isolation source: Antarctica rocks | place: Antarctica
CAACAAAGGCGGCGAAAGGCTAAACAATAGAACATCACAATGTCACTCAAATGAAAGTCTATTCAGTGACATCATCAATATATGAAGGGTGTAACACCTACATGCTCTAGAAACATGAACCTAATGAATAAGAATGCTTCATTTAATTGAGACTTTTCTAAACCAAACTTCAAACTTATTTCTATTCAGTCAGAGAAACAATGTAAATAGTATCTTAGTGTATCACTGAGTTCTATTAAGAGCAGACCGTGAAGACTGTTAAACTTCAGCCACTTAAGCTCAGATGTCAATAAACAGAATGTAAAGTGATACTTCCAAACTGGCTGTAATACTTAAAGCAGCATCTCTCTCAAATAAAGCTATAGAGCAACTTTTAGAGAGCTAAGGGCACCTAAATCACTCAGCATGGTCAGCGTATCCTCAGCTTCACAGACACAAAACATGAACCGCCCACCACACAGCGTCAGGGTCTTGAAAAGCAGCCGAGTCGGATTTTAAGGCAAGGATCTGCGAGCTTTAAGCTCACCCAGCATGCAACCATCGAGCTGATCATCATGGGTGACACTACTACCACCATCAGGCGAGGGAGAAACAATATCGCTGATCGATTGAAAGGCACAGCGTCGTCTGATCACTAATTGTTGAGGTGATTGAGCCTGTTCGTTTTCGAAGCATGATGGTATCTGTCAACAGAAGTCGCATACTGTGACATGGCGCGTAAATGTAGCGTCGTGAGGGATGAACAACCGTAAAGGGTGGCCCTAGAATATTGCATCACCCAGGCTCTCTTGTACTCTAGAGGCTTCTATACCCTTGCAATCACATGCGGTGGCAAGACTTTTGACATCTCGTTGTTCCAAAGGGCCTTCCATCCCCTGCGGCCTTTCCTCTGTGTAATTGGCCGGCCAGCTGTTGAAGTAGGCATTGTGGGATTTGTTGGAGATTTGCTGAGGATAACTTCTTTTCGAAACGCGGACTAGATAGCCTGGTCATTCCAGCCCAGGTCTTGTTAAGAGGTCTCGAAAGCGGTGATGAAGTCTCGCACCCTCTGTGTCGGCTTCATGTATAGCTTGTCCATCCTCAGGTCGGCTTCCACATCTGGGTCGGAAAGAATATAGTTCTCCCGTAGCCATGCCAGGTTTCGATGGTGTCAGCTTCCGGCTCACAACGCATAAGCTGGCGTACGTTGTTTGATCACTGGAGAAAGGTATAAGCAGGCACAACCTGCCTTAAGCTCAGGATCTGTGACGTTGTTGAGGGTCGAAGTAGTCGTCCATTTCTAGCAGCCAGAACCGTACATCTTCGGGAGGGCCCTGGAAAATTGCTGGCTCCTTAGATTTCACACGGGGTTCATGCACGGTTGGTCCGGATGACTGATTGTCCCGTACGCTGAATGGAGGTATGGTTCCGTTGAGGCTACGAGCCTCTGGGTCAAGGAGGAGAGAAGGTCTAGTGTCATTCACCGGTAGCGCTCCGGACATGGACGGTTGAGGGCCGGGTAAGGGTTGGTTTAACCGGTCCATAAGGTCACTGTTTGCAGCTTCAAGAACTCCAATCCGTTCTTCTGGTGATGAGATGCTGGAAGAGCGAGATCGCCCATGATGGCGGGAGGGTTTTGGTGCTGGCGTTCCCTGTTCAGGTTGGCGCTCTTCGTTAGTGTTACACGTTCTGAGTGTCTCAGGGGTTAGGGTTTCCAGCATGACCAGAAAATGAATATCACTAGGCTGCTGGAGCTGTGAAATTCGGTGAAGTATTTTAGAAGCAATAATTAAAATGGGGTTATTGTAAATATAAGCGAGGATGTACAGGCCATGACACATCACGCCAGAACATTTTATCGTACTATTTTCTCTATTATTTCTCATCGGTGTAATTGCATTACCCGTTTCGCATCTCCCAATCTTCGCAAGACATATCGGTGTACAACTACCCAGCTGTATGAAGTGTCATTATGATGCAACATCCAAAAAGGGAAGCTGCGACAGCTTACCTTGGTAAAGATAAGGTCCTGCCACAACCTTTCGGAATTATTAGTAGGTATTGGAAAAGATTGAAGAACCAAACATACGTGGGGGTTGACTGTTGACACGTTAGCGTGGGCTCTAGGAAAGAGAGCAGGCGATACATACCCATGCTAAGGTTGAAGGCGGTGTACGTGATATCCTGCCAACTTAGTTAGCTGACGTACATAAATTGGGAGGCGCAAGGAATTCCAACGCTATCCGTGAGTGCCACAAACATGGTGCCCTATAGGAGATGTCAGCATGGTGATTTGTCAGGGGTATCATCAAAGCTTCGTACATTGATGGCAGGGTCCCCTTCGAACGTGCTAACATCTGGCTGGATAGTCTGTCCATAGTTCATACCGTCATGAGAGGATATGTTCGTCAAGGGACTGTAGGTTACTGCGAGACGATTAGAATTGACCAGAGCGAGAGGCAATTTGTTTACCGTTGAGTTGAGTGACCCAGATGACCCAGCTTGGAGCTCCTGCTGCCGTCGAAGTAACATAAGAGTTGTTAGGGCCGACGGCAAGACCCTATGTGGATGTTAGCCAATAGTTTATATTATCTACCAATGCATGCCACATGCCGGATTTTCCCAGTTTAAGAAGATCTTGCGCCCAGGATACGATAGTGGAATTGAACGGTTCTGGCTGATCGCGGCGGAGCAGTCGAAGCCCGTTTCATTGTTACCCACGCACCAATCGTTATCGGCCTTGGCTGCAGCATCGGAGGCTGGTGCAGCTGGACCGAAGCCGACGGTCTCATTCAGACCGGTTTGGGTTGCGTTTCTCCTGGCGCTGTTTGGCTGGTTCAAGACAGTCAACGCCGGAAAGTTTTGCCTTGTGATACTAGTCAGTAAAGGATGGCTGACCGCGGAGCAAGAAATCTTACCATGCGATACGCTTGGAGTTGCTCGGGCAAGAACTGATATAAGGTGCCAACGAAGTCCATTGCCATGATTGTGGAATTCCTGAAATGAGTATTAGCAAGTCAAATGGGCGTTGGAGGCACTCGAACGTACCAGTTTCGAACCAGACTCTGTAGTGATGTCAGCATGCGACACTCAATTGAAGCTCGAGTTCTAGCAGAACTTACGGCATCGGGAATAAACCTGCAAATTGCCTGAAGATCATCTGCTGACGGGCTTCAGTGGCGATTGACTGAACCAAAAGCTGCGTAACCTCGCGAGAGTCCAAGTGGGCCTGGAAACCCCAAACACCCGACTCACCGAAGCGGGTAAGCTTCTGGGCGAAATCGAAAGCTTCGCGAACGGTGGTGAATGGGTAGTTGTACGTGCACTGTGGTGTGGCACCACCTGGTCCACCGAGCAAGTTACTCAGCAAAGTAGCATGACCAGATTCTTGATCGGCCATGAACTCGATCAGAAAACGGTCACTCGCAGTAAGGCCCTCAGCGATAAAGTCCTCGGCGGAGAAGACTGCTAGAATGTTGTGGAAGAGATCGAGTTCAATCCACTCCTGGTACAGGCCTAAGAGAATCGACTCATAGTCGAAATCCGACTGAACACGATAAACTGGCTCGGTGCCATTGGTGCCTAGACCACCAGCTGGCTCATACGGGATTGGTTCTGGGTCATTCAGCAGGCCATCGGGGTTGTAAAGTAACATCAAGCTTCAACACAGGTGCGTGAAACACTTTTCAAGCTTGCTGAGCGATAGAGTCTTTCAAGATGGGTGGCCTCACCGTGATGACTGCGCGCTGTTCAGCTCATACGTTCGCCCCAAGACTGACACTGATACTCCGGAGAAACAGTCAGTCAATCTGGACATGTGACCGTACAGTAGCCCTGCAGATTAATCCACACATTGATCTTGGTTTCTGTGAGATCTGATCAGTACAGATGACATTGTGTTCAACCATGAGCATCATAATCGTTCTCACTGAAGGTTCTGCAATTATTTACATCGAAATTGACAGGGTATTCTTGAAGCAGAGAATCAAGAGACTTGTCTCACCCGCACATGCGTCTGTGAGGTGCCTTCGGGCCGTGGTCGGGGCAGCGGTAGGACCGTATAAGGTAGGCTCTTAGAGAATGCACGGGTGAATCCCAGGCACAGTACCTTAGTCTTTTGACTCAAGACAGACTAGCTAGATGGAACGAACTAAGCCGCAGATTCTCATTCGTCCATCATCTGACAAATATGTGGCTAGACGCGTTAGACTTCACCGGTCTGATCACCATGCATGCTTCTGCAGATCCGCCGTTTGACCGTGCTGGAGCTTCACGTCATCTTCATTGAGCTTGATTCAATAATGGGAACTGTTGAAGTGCGTTGGCCACACTTTGTCAAGGCAGATCTTTCAACGTTTTCGCCACAACACGCCATCAAGGACGAGGGTCTAGATGACGGCGGTCCCCAAAGCTTCAATTGTCATGCCGCTTCAGGACTTACAACCTAGTACCTGCTGAACTGCAAGCCCCTGTGCACAACAAACCCTGATCCATCATACTTCTGTTTCCGGCTGAGACTACCCTTCAACGCGGTCAATTCTTCCATTTATCATCTGACATCCGGCCACATACATGCCAGTATTCCTAAAGGGCTCTGACAAAGTGAGTTAAGGGTAAGACGAGTACAATGTACATATATGGAGATTGGCATGTACAGTACCTATCACAGGAAGACATTTCAATGACATTTCATCAGGGTTGATCTGCAAGTAGCGTGATGCTTTTGTTGGGCCCAAGGTCAAACGGAACGGTCGGTCTCTTATGCTGCATCTGCTCAGTGACACCCGACTTCCAGATACTGTACGCGTGGCCTCGTTGGACAAGACATATCAGCATCTGCAAGTGACATGTCAGATGTCATTGGAGATGTTCCTACCATTGTCGCCACAATTCAATTAAAGAGACTTGTGATGACCAGTCCTGACAGTCACTAATCTATTGACCGACTACCATTGCGCACCATGCTCAATCATCAGTCCTTCTTGGCCGGCCTCACCTTTGCTTTGGTAACTGCACAGCTCACCTTGGCCACGCCAGCCAATTCCTCTTCTGTGCAACAATGTGCCGCGAACATGAATGGCATATTGCCTAGCTTCACACCATCGGATTTCCACTTCAGCGGAAATATTCGTCGTTACTACATCGCCGCCGAACAGGAGACCTGGGATTACATTCCCTCAGGCTGGGACAACTGGCTGGGCGTGCCTCTCGATGTCTCTCCCCGAGCAAACCAAGCAGGATACACAAAGTCGGCGGGGTCATATGGAACGAGTTGGGAGAAGGCGCTCTATCGCGGGTACACCGACCCATCTTTCAGCGAACGTACCGAACAAGCTGCTACGCAGGGGATCAACGGACCGACGATGCGCGCCGAGGTCGGCGACCTCATCGAAATCCTCGTCATCAATAAGCTCTCACGCAACTATGTCTCGATGCACTCGATGGGCCTCTCGTACAACAAAGACAACGAGGGCAGTCTGTACCCCAATTCGACATCGCCAGGAAGTGAATCTACGCCCGCTGTTGGAAGCGCCATACCCCCAGGAGGCTGCTTTCTTTACAAGTGGGTTGTGCCTGAGGCCAGTGCGCCTACGCAATCGGACATTGTCAAGTTCTGGGCATATCATTCCTACGTCTCCACGCCCAACGATCTCAACTCTGGTCTTGTCGGACCTGTGATCGTCTATCCTCGCGGCAAGATGAACGAGACGATCGCATCGCATCGAGAATTCGTCCTCCTCTATCAGAATTTTGACGAAACCATGAGCTTCTTGGCCATGGAGAATGCCCAGAAATGGGGAGGCAAGAATGCGACGAGCAGCAGCAGCAGCTCGCCGATGCCTGCGCTCAACATGGGCTACGGAAACTACTCCATCTGGCACCCGCAAATCACCAACATGCCCACAACCATGCTCAGCAGCACCCAGGCGCCAACTTTTCACTCCCTCAACGGCTTCAGCTACGCCAACAACAAGGTGTTCGAGATGTGTCTCAACGACCCGGTGATCTGGTACGTCTACGCCTTCGGCATGGCTTCGCACGTCTTCCATCTGCACGGCAACAACTTCGTCTACAATGGGCAATATATTGCGAGCAAGAGTTTGAACGATGGGAATATGTTCGCACTGCAGATGAATGCGTCGGGTCCGGGCCAGTGGGAGCTTATTTGTCATGTCAATAACCATTTGGCGGATGGGATGGTGGATAATTATCGCGTTTATCCGGCGGGAAGTTGTCCGCTGCCGAAGCTGAGTGGCATGTGATCCAATCATTCATGTACTGCGCTTCTCTGCGGGTACCGTGTTTTGTTACTTCTCCGCGTGTGCTTTTTCTCGAAGGGATGAAGTATGGGCAGGCTTGTGGATCAAACATGCGCGGGAAGTGTCTAACAGATTTCCGGGGTAGTTGTGAGATGTCTTTACTCTTTCCCATCACGCGATGCTAAAATATTGAAGGACAGGCATAAGTCCGAGATGCAACACTTGTGAAACTTGCGTGGAGCGTTGAGATGCGGCCTGTAAACTAATGGATAACGTCGAGATGGATTTTGAGGCGCCGTCTATTCTTCTCAAGATCCCGAGTTGACTTGTCACGGTGTCCGAATGTTCGACCTATGATCAGCAGTAGGGTTCTTAAAATACATATTTGAATCGAGCAGACAGTATAATAATAATTAGCGCTGTATTCCCTGTATGTAGTGTATAGTATTTGAGCCGCATCGCGTCGCGTTCCGTATGTCCGAGTACTTCGATTTGTAGGGGAATTTCACATGTTTCGAAGTACCCAGTCATAAACACCATGCTGTGAGGTCTTCCAACCGATCAGAAGCTTCATGACTGCTTTCAAGGACTACAACTTCAGGGCCGGGTAGAGAGCTGGCAATTGAATGTCAGTATCACTCGCAATCAAAAACGTCAACGGAACCCTAAATCAGCAGCTGTGTGAGCAGCCTACAAGACTTGTCTAACCGCTCGTACGCCATCGCTCTCGCCATCGGATCACTGCTGGCGTGCCCAAATCTAGTAACGTTCAATGTAGAGGCAGGCATTAATCTCGCAATCTTTGGTCTATGCGATGCGATCTGACATTACGCGGCTCCGATTGTATAAGATATGCGTGCTTGCAAAACCTAAGCACAGTGCCATGCGGTCTGGTTCCACGGCAAATGTCATGCCGGGCCTTGTGCTTCGTAACAGATTGATAGAGATGACAGCCACGTCTAGGGGTTCGGGATCCGCTAAATTTCATTATATGATCTATGTAGGTTCATCTCCAAGCACACCAGAGCTTGCCCCTGCTGCATGGCTTATCAGAATAGTCAGTTCAATTTAGTCATCTCCCGGTAACATTGAGACTGCTTTGCTCAGTGAGCTATGCTGTGATGATATCACTCAGCTAATAGCTCCCAGAAGTGATACAAGCCTCGAACTTGCTGTGGTCGCTGAGCATCAGCACAAGAGACACGGAGATTGGCACGAATTGTTACGCTAATCTGGGACCCTTACCCTCAACAGCTTGACCACCTCAGTGTAGCCCGCCCTGGCAGCCAAATCCAGCGCAGTCTCTCCATCGGCGTCCTTGGCCTCGGCGTCGACACCCCTATTGAGCAACAGCGTGACGGCCTCGAAATTAGCTTTTGGGAGCGTTTCAGCTCTACTCAAGACCGCCTCGTGCAGCGCCGTTCTCCCATCGTTCTTTTTCGCCTCGACATCGGCCCCCCTGTCAAGCAGCAGCTTGGCCGCCGCCACACTGGCCGTGCTAAGGCCATGCGTACTCGATACCGTCTCAAGTAAGTAGCGCCGTTCTTCCGTCGTTCTTCCTGGCTTCCAGATCTGCGCCAGTGTCGAGCAACAGGCAGAGAATCAGATGATTTCCTGAATACGCGGCCCGGTGCAGTGCCGTTTCTCCCTCGGAGTCCTGCGCTGTGGCGTCGGCGCCCTTAGCCAGCAGCAGCTTCACCGCCACGAGATTGCCTTCGGGAGGCCGTGAGTAGGGGCCGTGATTAGGGACGGCCCGGTGGAGCGCCGTTGTCGCGTCCCTGTCCGTGACGGCGACGTCGACACCTCGATCAAGCAGCAGCTTAAGTAGGACGCCGTGCATCTCGATGGTCAAGACAAAAGAAGGAGTATCATGAAGAGTGCTTGAAGGAATAACTCCAGTATGTCCTTGAGAGGGAAAATGAGTACCATAGATATATATAGCCCTACAGCACAGGCGGTTTGCTGCACAGCCAGCTCTCATCAAGCATCAAATGAAATGATGAGCCTACGCCTTCTCCCCGGTGCCTGCATCTGATTACGGTACAGCATGGCAGGTGCCGAAGAAAAACAAAGCTTAGTTTATTGCTTCAGAGTACCCATGCTTTCAATAATAGTGAGATGGAAAGACAAGGCTGTTCCAGCACAAATGGACAACGTACTTTGACTTTAGTGAGCAAGATTGAATTTCTAGTCGTGCGTTCCAATAGTAGAAGAATCTTTTGATTGCTTTACCAGATCGCTCATCACATGAGCCTTTCACTATGAGGAAGTCTAGGATGCCTTGGGCTCATCGGGGATATAATCAGGCATCGAGATGAAATCGCGTGTCGTTTTCGGATTCTCCACTTGCGACTTTGCAGCCCTCGCGGCGCCCATCGACCCCAAGTATAATGGATCAAGTGAATCAAACAGCACGCCCTTTCCCAGGTCTGCGAAGATTTGTTGGAGCACGTCGTGCATACGTCGCATCGCTTCCGACGAAGCTTCACCACCGAGTACCACAGCTTTAACGTTATGGTAAGGGAGCCCTCCGGTTGATGAAGATGGATCTTTCGCTGTTGTGAGATATATAAACCTCTCTAAGGCTTTGGAAATTCGTTCGTAATGCTGCCCTGGTTCTCCCTTCGAGACTGCATCCTCACCAAGGTGCGGTAATTGCACTTGTCCCTCAACCAGGGCATAGCCGCCATCCTTCACTGTCTCACAAATCAGTAGGTGCAGGTAGCTTCGATTGTAATCTACCACAAGAGAGAGATAGTCGTCTTCAGCGATGCTAGACTCAAGATGGTATGCTTTCTCCAAGGCCTGTGGGTGCCTCAGAAGCAGATGGATGCCGGCAAGAGGAACGTTCGCTACTCTCGTCGCACTGAAGATGGCTTGCTGAACTGTACTGTTCCAATGGTAGGGAACACTGATCGCCTTGACGTCTACTGTGATGGACCCTAAGACTCGTGAAGCGTCTGATTTGATAGCGTCAATTTCATGAGTGAAAAGCGCTGATAACTCTTCGGCTTGGGATTCTGGTGGGAAGAGATGTGAATTGGGCAATTGTTCCTGTGGCCGCGATTGAAGATCATTCTGTATCCTCTTCTGAAGGCTCTGACGGAAGAAATCTTGGTACGCGACGCTTGCTGTGACTCGAGTGACGGGGACAATAAATCCATCGTCCAAGGCATGAGAGGCCGTGATGTGCGTTGGTCCAAAGTTTAGACCGAGAGGATAGGGCATATTGGGTATTGGAAGTGCTATATAGGTATCTGAAACGACTTTAGGTTTAGAAATGTCGGGTCATTCACAGAAATCCTGGTGGAAATGATTACAGATTATGATACATGGTCTTGCTTCATGGAAGGTGATGGTTGTTGAGCGCCGCGTACTTGCAGTGGTCTACATGATACACAGTCAGGATGAGAAGTACACGCTTGATCTCAAGCTGTCACCACTCCCTACACCGCGCCACCCATCAATGTCTTTGCCGCAATCCTCCAAATTGAAATGCAAAATCCCTCCTCGCCGCGATCCTTCAACAATGAAACATACATCATCAATTCATCAGCCTCAGCTCAGCCTGCTCACCAAAGAAAACAGCTCCTCCTGACTGACCCACTGCAGCGATACCACGTCCATTGATGAATGACGGATCAACTTATTCTCATTTCAGAACAGAACGTCCTGATCATGTGTTTCATGTGGCGCCCATGTGCTCAGCTGGCCGGGCTGTGCTGCATTTCAACAACAAAGTAAACATCTAGTGTTAAAAGTCCTCAGCTTGAGTTGCGCAGTCACGCTGAAAAGCATGAAAGCGGTACAGCTGTTTCAGTTATGGTTGTTCATCATTCTGCATCCTTTGTTGTAGGCTGTATTGACGCAGCTGGTGTTGAGGGAGTGAATGACCCAGTATATGAAGACTCGAGCTATGCGTTTCTCTTTCAATCTGGACCTCAATAGTAGTTGGGAGCTTGCCCACTTAATCAATTCATCCTTCTTTTCCTGCTATTTACAGTGCCCATCATGTCTTTGAAGACTTTATTCATGCTAGCTTGCGCTCATCTAGCTCTGGCATCACCCATTGCTGCACCTGCAGATCCACAACCAACAACAAGTGCACTAGGAGCAGCAATAGAAGCAATTGCATTGCTGGAGACCTACATGAAGGACGGCCTAGCAAATGAGTTCAAAGGTCTCTACTGGGATTACGCGTTCGAAAAAGACAAGCATAACAATCAAGAATGCACCCCAGATATGCTCAACATCCTAGTGCCAGCCCTGTGAAAGACCAAGGAGTTCACGAATTTCCTCACGGATCCAAACAGGAAAGATTACAACAGCAACAGCGCCTGACACACTTTCTACATACGCCCGAACCCACACGGTAAGACAATCGTGACACAAGACTGGAATTTCAACGACAACAACAAGGCCGCCTTCAAAGCCATCAACAACAATGTCAAACTTGCCGCCACCTATCCTTACAGCGGTGGTGGGTCGGATATCAAAGCCCAGCACGCCTCTATCCGCTGCAAAGAAGACTTCCCAGACAAGGATAAGCGCTGTGTGAAGAATCCCAAGCTTCCCGCCTATACTACCCAACCAGATGGTACGCAGGATAACACCTGGATCACTTTCTGCCCCAAATTTTTCGCCAAGGGCGACAGCGATATTCCAAACCTAGCAGACCTGACCAACAACAAGAAGAAGTCGAGTGAGCTGTACGCGCTCAGGAGCCGTGAACATATCATGTGAGTAATTCTCGGAAGGGTCAACAAAATTCAGCTAACACTAAAGGACAGCGCTCATGAATTCATGCATGTCAAGAAATTCGGCTACCGCACATTCAGTAAGTCAATGTGCAGTTGTGAGATCACTGAGACGGGCTAATAATCTTCTCAGTTGACGATCTCAAAGACGGTGCTGATGGCCCCGTCTACGGAGGTAGCAGATGCACTGATTATGGCTGGACGTTCTGGAAGAAGAGTCCAAGCAAAGTGAACACAATGCAAGAGTTAAACGGTACCTTTCCACCCCTCTCTCCCCCACCTTCATGCTTTCATTCCACCTTGACACCTGACTAACACCTTCCCTTACCAGCGGATACATATGGCTGGTGGTTCGCAGCCGTCTGGTTCCAAAACAAATGGAATTGGCCTTATGATACCACCTCCACCAACCATGACGGCTGGACTGATGCCAGCGCGATGACGCTGGGTTACGACGATGGCACGAGGGATGATGGTGATGGTACTCTCCCAGTTGATGGTGGGAGCGTTTTTGAAGGTCAGTCAGTACGTGGAGGTGCTCCAAGTGCGAACTGTCCCGGTTGCTAGATTGGGATGTACAGAGTATTGTAAACGGATCGGCATCTGGTGTTGAGAATCCTGGTGGAATGATTGGCTTGAACAGGGATGAGAATGAGTGAGCTTTGTTAACAATGCTATGTTTCTCTAAATTTTAAGTTGTGAAGTAAACAAGGTCAGTATTTATGTCATTATTAAGATGAAACCTGCAGAGTGATAGTACACACAAAGATCTTCTCTTAATATCTTTTCAATTTGTGACTTTTAAAAAAGCTAACTTAACTCTGTCACTGAGACAGTTTACCACCAGGTCAGTTCAGATTTAACTAACTTAAACAGTCAGTTTACTCTTGTTTGCTTTAAATGCTCATCTTCTGTGTTGTCTTAATGAATAATAATAACTCAAATAAGATAAAAACTTTCTTATAAAAGAGAATAATTAAGTAGAACTGTTAATCACAGAGAAAAAAGTAATGTTTAAGAAACAGAAACATGTAATAAGAGATGAATAAGTTAACTGTACAGCTTAAAAAAGCTAAATAATTGTGTAAATCAGATAGTAATGAAGTTAAATAATAATAACAATAAGAGATAACTAAATTGTTAACTAAGTAAGTTAAAAGATTAAAGAATGTTAAGAGACTTATCTTTACTTAATAAAGAAAAGTTTTGTTAAATATAACTTATAATAACTGTGTTAAAAGTATAGTGTTACTCTTTAACAAGTTTAATGATTATAAATGTTAAACAGATCTTTGCTTATAAGTTATAACTGAAAGAAGTGAGAAGAATCATGTTAAAGACTAGAGCTAAAGAATTAACTCTATGCAATGAGGCTTTACCTCAGCTACTCATCATTCACTTAAGTCTCTCATTTCTGCATATATATATAAAAGATGTGTGTCACACATTTACAATCTTTAGTAATTAATCTATTAATGAAGATCACTATACTGCTGTATGTCTATAGAATGCTGACTAATCATTATATATTATCATTATTATTATGACTACTACTGTTCACTCTGTTATGTTAGCTCAATCTTACAGCTTTAATTACTCTACTCTCAAAGAGACAGTTTATTCAGTAGCAGAGTTTTTTCATCATGATCACAGAGCAGTAAACAACAGACATAAATATCTGAAATACTTCTGTTATAAAGTTGTTAAGTACATAAGCAGTCAACAATGCACTGACAGATCTGTCTGTTAAAATGTTATCTGTTAAGAATATAACTTTAGCTCAGCTTATTAAGACTGAAACACAGTTACTAACAAAACTGAAAGTGATATAACAATAAAAGTGAGTTATAATGTTATGCAGAAGTGTTGCTGCAGCATATATATAGTGAGATGATATTAAACTACTGCATAAATTACTGTCAGATTGAGATATATTTATAAGATATAAATCATCAGAAACATTCTTCTTATTGAAAGAAAGATCTTTAAAAAGATAATAGTTAATACTAATGCAGTGTACAACATCTAGATGATATGAACAACATTAACTGCAGTTGTCTTATTCTGAATATCATTGAGAAGCAAGAGATAAAATCTCTGCACACTGCTAAGATTAACTTCTTATGCTAAGACTAAAGAATTAAAAAAAGTAGCTAGATTACTGCACTTCTTAACACTCTCACTCAGTGCACTGTATCTATTGACTCTCACTGTTGTTAAGTCTCAACTGATTCACAAAGTATTTAAACATCTGTCTCAGTAAGAACTTAATCAGTTTATCAGCTATCATGTCTGCACTGAGCATAAAGAACATCTCAATCTGGTTCTTTAGATGCAGATTGTGTACATGATGATAGATAACATCAATATGCTTTAATCTCTTATACATATATGCATTTTTAACAAGAGTTAAAGCAGTCTGATTATTCTCTTTAAGCTGCAGCAATAAACTCTGTCAGTGAGTCTTGTTCTTCTAAATGCTCACATAATATAAATTGTCTTTGAGATACTTTTCTAAATTCATATTCTGTAACATTTGAGTGAGTCAAATGTCTGTCTTTACACACATGAACATGATCATGTACTCAGTCTCTGTCATTGATGTTGTAACTGACTTTTACTTATGACTGACTTATGAAACAGGTTCTTTCTTAAGCATGTATACATGCTTTAAAATTGATCTTCTATCTTGTTTATCTAAGATGTAGTCAGAGTCTGAGTATTTAATCAGATTCTGACTCTCACTGAGCTTATATATGATCTCATGATTGATTGTGAATCACATGTATTGTAGCAGTTCTTTAAGTGCATGTTTATGATGCTCAGCAAAATCACTGAGATACTGACTCAATCAGCTCAGAATAAAAGAGATGTCTGAGTGTATGTAAATAACTGCATACATAAGGCTGTCAATTGCTTACTGATACTGCTTTTGATCAATTCTTTAATTATTAAAATCAGCAGAGCAAAGAGTATCATATTTATTGAGTGAAATTTCAGAGTACTTATGCTTATCAGATCTTATATGAAGATCTTAAAGAATCTTATCAATATAGTAAATCTGACTCATGTGCAGAGTTTTCTGCTCACAGTTGTGAGTTATTTAAATGTCAAGAATCTTCTCTATCTTCTTCAGATTCTTGACTTTAAAAGCATCTGTAAATATCTTCTTAAATTAAAGCACACTTAACAGAACTGATGAAGCAATCATGATGTCATTTGTATAAAGCAACAGTATGATGTTCTTATCAGTATGAATGAGTAAACATAAATCAGCATTGCTTTGATGAAAATCTTGTTTGATGAGCTCAGAGACACAGCATTCATGTCAGTCTTTTATAACTTGTTTCAGGCTGTACAGACTGCATAAAATACACAGTATACAGTTTAATGCAACTTTCACACTCAGCAGTGCTGTTATGTAGATGATCTTCTTCAGAAATGATTTTATAAAGATATTGTTAACATTTATCTGATAACATTTCAGATTCTTAAGTGTGACAAGAACTAAGAAGACTCAAAGTGTATTGAACTTAACTGTTAATGCAAATGTATTCTCATAATTCACATTATACATTTAAGAGAAATCTCTGACAATAATTTGTGTTTTAAGCTTATTAAGAGAATCATCAGTGTGCAGCTTAAGTTTAAATACTCATTTATTAATCACAATGTTAGCATTTCTTAATGATACAATCTCTTCTTAAGTACTGTTTTCTGCAAGAATTATGAGCTTCACATAAATAATCTTCTTTTACATCTTTTCTTAAACTGAGTCTCTTACTACTTTAACATAAAACACAAAAGTGAAAATGTCTTATTTAAGTGAAGATGACTCTAGAGTTTTATCATTTGCTGTTAAAGCTGTTAAGATAAGCATGACTCTGAAAATCTTTATTATAGATTCATTTAAATCTGAGTCATCTTCTTTCTGTTTTCTCTTAAGAATCTCAATACAAAGAAATCTCTTAACCTCTGAGAAAACATTAGTCTGTGACTTAACAGTCTTGCTGACAATTTCAATATGTAAGAAACACTTAATCTTCAATGATTTCTTTGTTGATGAGTTATTTAAGTTAATCACAGTTAACTTAAACAGTAAATTGATCACAGTATTCTTCTCTGCTGATGATGTGACAATAAGTTGAGAACTCATAAATCTGAATCTGTGAGTTTCTGCATTCTGTATAAAAGACTGTTTTTAAGAATCAATCACAACTACATTCTTATACAGTTGTTTAACAGATTTTTGTTTTAACAGAATGTTTAAAGTTTATCTTAAAAGCTGTAGATTGACAGTGTCTTCTTTCTCATTTTCAGCAAACTTAACAGTGTGACTTTTAATTAATGTCACAGGTTTGCAATAAGACTGACGCTCAATTGATAATGTCTAAATACAAAAAGAATACTATGAAAAGAAAAAGAAAAGCCTTGTACAGAGATGAGAAGATAAAGTGCTTTAGTCTTAAAGTCTTAGTCAGTAACTAGATCATAAGACCTTAGTATGAGTTCAACTTATGACATCATTCTCTCTTTTTTCTTCAAGATGAAGCCCTAATTAGCAAGAAAGAACATTGTACAATGAATTGCTTGTTGACATGTGATTTTCATGTTGTTCAAATAAGATTTGTAGATAAGGTTCTTATTTCTTGTTGACACATGATTTTCTGTTTTGTTTTCTTCTTCAACCTCTTCATCACAACCTTTTGTATGTGAAATTCTCTTTGATTGACATCTTTCAGCACTGACTCTTGTATGACACATTCAGCAGCAACAACAGCAGCAACAACAATTATATAAGTGTTGTACAGATTTGTTTCTCAAATCTGACAGCATGCAAAGCTCTCATTCTGTATCAATGTGCTTAAAATAAGTAGCTTCAATGAAATCAAAAAGGCAACATTAGTATAAAAACATTAGTATAGAAATAAACCAAATAAATTCAACACTAAATCATGAACTTCATACAATCATCTCACACACATGAAGCAGCTCAGTCTTCTCTGACATGATGCTTTTCTTTGAGCTTTCACTTGTTATTGACAAGATCTTTGAAGATCTCTTTACACATATGTGTGTGTGTGCATGCACACACACATACATGCAGTTGTTGTTGAATCATGTGTAGACTGATGATGTCAACTTGTACAGTTAAGATCTAGCAATCTCAAGTTGCATTAACTCTCATCAGTTTATTGTCACTGTGTTTTGCAGAACTGAGGCTGATTCTCATGTAGATCAGGTATAATCAATTCATTTTATCAAGTACTTCTTCTTAAATTCTTCTCTTTGTCATATGAGCTTCTTTCTCAAAATCTTATCTATTTCAAATTCTTCTTTGTCACTCACTATTTGTGACAGAGATTGTGAGTCTGTTATATGCTGAGAAAAGAAAGCATTCATGACTGCTGACTGAAGCATGACTGAGTGAAACACATTATGAATACTCAACAGTGTGTTCAGACAGAAGAAATGTGAGCTAATCTTCTTAACAATGATGTACTTAACATTCTTTGCATCAAACTTCTTGCATAAATGATCTGTATGTATGTTCTTTAGATTTAGTCAGACTTTGTCTTCTTTCTTAAAGTTATATGACTGCTGTCTCTTCTAATTCACTGTCTTCTTCTGTATCTGCTGAGTGACAGTCATAATCATCTGTGTTCACTCTGTGACTTCTTTCATCTTCTGTACAATTTGATCAGCTTTCTGTACTGAACTTCTTGCAGATCATACAGGCTTTAACTTCTTCAATAGTTGTAAAGACTTTATGTGATATTTGTGAAATAAGAAGAAGAAGCTCACCTCTGTTAAGATGAAGTCATGATTGTTTATAACTAGCTCAGTCATGAGAAGCAGATTTGCTCAGTTGTTTTGACTATAATTAAAGAATGTACAAATGTACAGTTCAACATTCTGATTCATCTGCTCAGTTGCTCTGTTAGTTTTCAGATGATATGCTGTGAACATTCTTTATACAATCTTTATAAGTTGACAGACTCTTTTTCATAAACTGCTCACAAACTGAGTGTTGCAATCTGAGACTATTGCAATAAAAAGCTCATGAGCCTGATAGAACTGTCATATGAATGTCTGAGTCACTCATTCTGCAGTCATCTCTTTACACAGTTTCAGTATCACTTTCTTGCTGAGATAATCTGTAATCATTAGTAGATTCATACAATCTTCACTTAACAGCAGATCTATTACAAAGTCAATGAATATCTTCTGTCAGATTCTCTTTGATACAGGTAAAGATTTTAAGAAGCTCTGTCAACAATCTTTTCAGCTATTGTTTATATGACACTTGTCACAATTTCAACAGAATGTATAAATGTTCTGCAACATTTCTGATCAAAAGAATTGTTGTAATAAAAGAACATCAGTTACATTTCTTTTTAAGTGTTTGATCATTGTTGAGTCATGTGTATACTGAATAAGTCTCATACAAAGAAGTTCTGAGTTTAATACTCAGTGTCTTTCTTGAAAGAGCAACTTTTCTTCACTGCTTAAAGAGCATTTTGTTATGAACACTCTCACTCTTAATACAGTAGAAAATAATCTTTGTTTCTTGTGAATTGACTGATAAAGCTCATCATACAACTCATCTTTTACTTCAGCATTCACTCACATCTGTTTGAGATTTATAATCTCATCAAACAAATTCTGATCTCATATGAGCACAGAAATCAATATGACTGCTACTGTCATTAAGACAGTTTGTATAGGCTTGCTCATTATCTCAGAATGTATTATCTGCATCATGCAATGTTGTACTCTGTCATCTGAAAGATTCATTGACACATTCTGCTTCTGTCTTAATAAAGCATCTGTTCTCTCATTCTGCTTACTCAGTGAGTATAGTATGAAGAAGTTGTATTGCAACAGTATTAAAGACCATCTCATTTGTTGCTCTGTAAGCTTTTTAACTGTCATAAAGTATTTCAGATTTTTGTGATTTGTACAAATCTGAAAACTTGACACACTTCTCAATTCTGCATCTCACTCTTTCAAACATTGTATGATGATCAGCATCTCTTTATCATAAATCTCATAATTGCACTCTGCAGATGCATTCTTCTTTGAATAATAGACATAGAGTCTTCACACATTGTTCATTAACTGCAACAGAATTTTATCTATGTATCAATTTGAGAAATCTGTTTTCATCATCATCATATGTGTGTGATCAAATGAAACTAAAATTGACACTAAAATGAACATGGCCTTTAGCTTCTTAAAACCCTGATCAGCTTTCTCTGTTTACTTAAAGAGTGTGTTCTTTTGTACAAGGGTCATTATAGACAATGTTATAGGTTTGCAATGAGACTGACGCTCAATTAATAATGTTTAAATACAAGAAGAATACAATGAAGAGAAAAAGAAAAGCCTTGTTGTTACGTCCTGATCTGAGATGCCTCAGATATTAGGGCTAGAGGTTTGTGCTTGTTGATATAAGGGTCTCAGTGTGCGGTGTAGAGTAAACCAGTAGTTGGTAACTTGTATTGAGTTGAACACGATTGTTTCCATACGGAAAATGACCCTTTCTATATAGGGAAATACGCTTGATGTCTCACGCTCTCACGAGCAACCTGCTGACCCTGGGTTGATGTCTCACTGACGACCCAGTGAGTAGTACTACGTGTACACTGAGATTGCAGACTCTCAGGTCCTGATCCTGTTAGGTTTAATCTATTCAGGTTTGGCCATAACACCATTCTCCCCTCTCTAGACACTAGTTCTTTAGGGTGTATATAAGTGAGAGTTTCCTTTGCTCAATTCCTCATGTCAGTATGTCTGTTAAGAAATTCAATCATCTTCAAAATACTAAAGAGATCCAGCTCTCAGGGTCTCTTTTTTCTTTTTTCTGTGAGTATTGTCACTCTCTGAGGCTGTCTTGTTTTATCATGAAATCTCACCCTAAATGCAACAAATGTACTCAACATGATCATTCATGTGTAGCCATTTTGTGAGAGTCTCTCGACAGAACTCATCTTCAGCTTCAAAAAGAAATAAGCACTGTGAACGTTGAACTTGACGCGCTCGCTGTCAAGATCATACGCTTGCAAAAGACTCTTGATCAAGCAGATCATTGTGCTTTGCAGAAGGTTGACTGCCTTGCTGCTGAACTTGATAGTGATAATGATGGGACAGAGGATGAAAATGATCCTCAGACATTGTCACATTTTGTTGACTCAATGTCTTCATTCTTCTGAGACTCTATCTCCCTTCCTCAAGACGTCAAAGCGTTCTCACACAGTTCTTGA
>JAABUP010005478.1_pt1 | contig 19262 bp, 18 predicted proteins | sample 5559201 | NCBI WGS metagenome assembly JAABUP01 (sample SAMN10711887, study PRJNA513373) | rock metagenome | isolation source: Antarctica rocks | place: Antarctica
GAGGCCCGCAGCCACCCCTCCAAGGTCAGACGGTCAGCCTCGCACAGGGCCAGTGACGCAACTCGAATCGGCATCCTTCATGGTCCCAAAGACCAACCGTAAAGTCATTTATGACACGCGACACTAGCTAGCGAGACTGTTGGCACAAGAATAGAGGGGAGCATTGTCACGGATAAGTTTCGCGTGTTGCTGCTGTCCGCGGCTATCGGAGTTTCGTCGCTGACAACCGGCTGCGGCCTAGTGGGACACGAATCCTGCTCGCCGGCCCCCCTCACTGTGTCCCCCGCCGTGCTGCACCCTGGCAGCACCGCGGTGGTCCGCAGCAAAGGCTACCCATGCGACACCGGATCTGTAAGCGGACCTGAGACGGCCCTCCTGGTAGTCGTTAATGCCGACTACAAACAGGATGAGGCGACAGTGGGCAGCGGACTTGTCGGCAAGAACGGTTCGTTCGAGTTCGTCATTCACATTCCAGCCACGTTGCCGAACCTACGCCTCACTGGCGTGGGACAGAAGGCATACATCATCGCAAGCGGAGCGACACTCCCACCGTGCCCAAAAAATGCGAAATGCCCGCTGTATGAAATACAGCTGGCGATTGCACCCCCTTGACGGCTAGAAGGAAGGTGACTGAAGGCTAATCCGTCTGCGGGCGCAGGGAGAATGCGTGGGCCGCGCCCAAATTCAGGTCGTGACTACGGCGGCCAAAGCGGGCCTCATTGCCAGACGCTGCGTCACGTCGCGAAACCGGACTAGGTGGTCCACCACGAGCTCAGCTGCTGCGCGGATTGCGATCAGGACGAGACCACCGGCCGGCAAGTGGGAGTGGCAGCCAGGTAGGTGGTCGACCCGCCCATGGCAGTCCATGACCAGGCGAACGGTGTTCTCAAGCTAATCCACAACCGCGCGTACCTCCATGAGCCGCCAGCATTCAAACGCTACTGCCGATGGATGGGTTATCGCGCCAAGAAGCGTCCGGAGAACCCAGCGGAGTCACGCTCCATCATCCTGAAGCAGAAGGTCGAAGCGTGGGCTCGCCAGTGCGAGGAGGTCGGCTTCACGACCGTGCCAAAGTTGAGCCGCAAGCTCCACGAGAAGCACGACCTACCTGATGTCGAGGACGACGCAGTGAAGGCGGACGCCGCGAACGGATTATCCGCCCCATCGTATTCAGCGACTTGACGGCTGCGCGTAACCGCGAAGGTCTGTGGGTGAGCGGCAACCTGTGCGGCGAGCAATTCGTTCCCAGCTGACGGCGACGAGCCGTGCAGCGAGTGAATGTCTACGAGGTGGGTCACGACCAGCCAAGATCCCCGGTGCTCGCGTGTCCCGGTGTTGCCCTGGCTAACAGTCGCCGCGTCAAGTGAGGCGCCGGCATCCGGCTCGCGATCGATCTTGAGTCGCCGCGATGTATGCGTCGCCACCGCCCGCTGCCGGTTCGGCTCCCTGACCGAGACCGGGAATGCCAGCTGTGCGCGGCTGTCAGCGCCTTTGGCGGAAGTGGCGTATCGCTGCTACCCGTTCGGATCCGGCGACATGGGTGGCACACCCGCTGGGTGCCAGAGCGCCTCAACAACCGCTAGTAATGACGCCTTACATGACACGCAGAACCGGTCGCCGGTTGTTGGAGACGCCTCGATGCCAGCGGCTCAAGACCGGACGTTCATGCAGGTGGCTGCATGACATGCGCCGCGGATAGCTCCCTCATGCCGAGATGCGGACGGGCCAGTAACGTCACGGGCCTCATCGCAGTCATTCACGCGTGGCCTCGTTCCAACAGTCAAGGCTCTCCCAGGCGGCTGGAGCGTCCGGCGCGGACGGGGAGCAAGAGCCGTTGTCATAGGGCACTCTGCTGAAGCAAGTGTCGGCCCGTGCGGCCCTTCGATGGGGGGATGTAGTGAGCGAGAGGACCATGCACGGGGCGCGCCTGATCCGGACATCAGGTCTCCCGGGCAAGCCGACCTTAGGTTTCCGCCGCGGACCAGGCTGTTGCATCAGCGCTCCACGATGAGCGGGTTCAAACCAGCGACCGACCGGGCAGACCCCTCCCCCATGGGGGTGGGCCTGTGACGGGGTTGGAAGCAGTCGCCCTGCAGCATGGCGGACCCCTGCTCGCGAAACTGGCCGTGCCTGCTGCCCAGAAGCTTGGTCGGAACGCGACCTTTCGTCGGCGGGTCGCCAAGCGCGTTCGCAAGCGGGTCGAGTTCTCCTGCCCATGGCGGGCCTACCGCCGCTGGCTGAAATCGCTTAGTGAGACCGAGTTGGCAACACCGGTCGAGGACATCCACGCAGTACTTGCCCAGCGACTCGACCAGCAGCTGCGCGCCGCGTCTCAAGACTGGGCGGAGAGCCGCGGTCACCTGTCTCGAGCCTTGACGCTGGTGGAGCTCACCTACCCCGCCGTTGCTGGTGAGCTCGGCGACGCGGACCGGGCAGTCCTGTGCGAGAGCTGGGCTCAGCAGCGAAACGTCACGGTGCGAAAACTGCTGTTCGGTCTCGCTGGCCCGACCGGCGCGTTGACTGCGGCGGACCTGTCGGCCGTCCTCCTTGCGCGCTCTGTCTCTCGCCGCGAAGTGCGGCTCCAAGCCTTCGTCATCACGGAGTCGCAACTGTCGGTGTACTTCGAAGCCATCGAGGTACCCCTCGTGCCCTCGGGGGGTGTCCTGGTGCTCCTCGGTGACTTCGGCTCGGGCAAGTCCGAGATCGCTGAGGCGTGGCATCGCGCTGCCATCGCCGACTTGATGGACCGAGAGGACGCGCCGCAACCGGCTTGGCTATCCGCGAGGGACGTCGGGCAGGGGCTCCAGGACGCATTGACACAGCAGGTGGGTACCGGCTGGAGTCAGGGCCGCGGGGCGTACGTCGTGGTCGACGGGTTGGATGAGACCGACCCCGCCAAGGCCCAAGCTCTCCTGGACGCCGCTCGTGTGCTCGCCAGAGCACATCGCAACGTGCAGGTCCTGCTCACCGCTCGCCCCGGCTCGCTCGAACCCAGGGACCCGGAGCGCCTGGAAGCGCCGCTGCTGTCCGAGCAGGAGGCGATCGCTCTCGTCGAACTCGCGGGCGGCGAGCGCCATTCGACCTGGAGGTGGACGAGCGACATGCGCGCCACGGTCAGGCGTCCCTTCTTCGCTCTTGCGGCAGGCGGAATGCTCGCGCGCGATCTGGCACCCCAGGGCGAAGCCGACCTGATCCGTGGGCTCGTCGAGGACGCCCTCAGGAGCGGCCGGGAACGCGCCGCTGTCACCACTACACAGACGCAGAACGTCCTCACGTCGCTGGCCGTGAATCTCACGACCAGCGGGGCGGATGGTCTGTCGTTCGCTGAACGCCAGGTCGCTCGTTCGAGCCGTTTGACTGCCGACGGGCTGGACGGCGCTGTGCGCTTCGCCTTGCCGATCTTCCAGCACTGGTTCGCTGCCCAAGCGATCCTCTCCGGCATCGTCCCGGCTGCGGCGGCCCTGGCAGACCGCCGATCGTTCAGCCGCTGGCGTTGGGCGGCGGCTGTCGCGGCGCTGGGCGCCGCTGACGTGGCAGCCCTGGATGAGCTCGTCGCCACCTGGGTCAGCCAGAATCCTGGCGCTGCCGCCTGGATCCTTCAGGAGGCGTTCGGGGGTCACCGGGCCTGGCGGGCCTCGGACGACGAGCCGCTGGACCCGGTTAGCAGCGGCCCGAGGCTGCTCGCAGCACTTCGCTGCTGGACCGACGCCCTCGGCCCAGTTTCAGAACGGCTGCTCCCAGCCGCGTTTGCGCGCGGTCCAGTAGGACTCGGTGTCAGAGTGTCGGGGCCCCGGATCGACATCGCCCTTTCACGCGACCCGGTCGAATCCGACCTGGTTCTTGACGTCCCATTCGAAGTCCACCCCCTGAACCCGACCGATGTGCCGGAATGGAGAGCATGGTTCAGCGGAGCGGTCGCGCCCGGGGACGCGTGGCCCTGGACATTGGTGCGGGGCTGGGTGGCAGACCAGACGCTCGCCCTGCTCTCGCGCGACGCCGACTTGGGCCCACCGGACGGAGTGTGGGTACAAGAACTGCGTTATGACCTGGCGCGACTGCTGCTGGGCCGGGGGTCATTGTTCCACGGCGACCTTCCCGCGAACGATGTCAGGGCCCGTGCCGAGGAGCTGTTCGAGGCGATCGGGGGGCGCAACCCGAGAGCGGGGTTCCAGCTCGGCGGCGCCCGGGTTATGTCGGGCGCTGAGATCGAGAACCTTCTCGACTGGCTCGATGCCTCGGGCGCGGAGGTGATCACCTCGTCGCTGCCGGAACGCGACTTGCCCTCGCCCTCGAGCGGCTGGATCTGGGGCTTCTACTCGCGTGAGCAGCTGATGCGGTTCGAGGCGGAGACGTACGGGCGGGCATGCGACGCCTACGACGAGACACTGAGCCACAGCCTCGCGCGCTTGGGGTGGTCCCTGCCGAGCTCAGCGCTCGCTCCCTTCGGCGTCATCTTGTTTCTCGATCACGGTGACACGACGGGGTTGGGACGACCGCCTGTGCTGTCCCTCGTGCGCGTCCCGATGCCGCTCATGAAGCAGCTCGCACCACGCGGCGTGGACGTGATCTGGGCGAGGAACGGTCGGGCAGTGATCGCCCCGGCTGGTGACCCGAGCGTCGCCAACGACGAGCAGTTGCGGCCGATTCTCGATGCGACGGCGACCTGGCTGACTCAGCAGGGGATCGAGGTTCTTGGTGACCTGGGATGGTCGTCTACCGGCGCTGACGACATGGCGCAGAAGCGTCCCGCCTCCAGCGCGGCCGCCCAGTGGCTCTTTGGGGACTTGAAGGCGCTCGGGCTCGGCAGCGGCACCTTCCCGCAGCTCGGGTAGCAACCCGAACAGCCGGACGTCATACGCGCCCGCGGGCATCGGATGAACGGGCCTGGGTCACGCTGGACGTTGACCGTGAGGGGGCACAGTGCGGGACACGCGGAAGCGCTGCAGCACCTCCCAGCTGATCTACGCGTCGAGCTTGCCGATCTCGGCCCGACCCGTTGCCACGTCGATGATCGCCTGCCTTCGGTAAGCAGATCCGCCCATGCTGTCGACGGATACGGCCCTGCGCGCGTGCGGACAAGGGCCGCCAGCCGACGTCCGCTCATGCCGCCGGTCGCGCACTGGGCCATCTGCGCGCGGGCGAGGTGTGGGCTGGCCGGGATGGCCTGCTGTCCGGCCAGAGAAAGCCAGAAAGGTTATTGCCGAACTCGACGTACTGTCCTCGCTGTGCCAAACACGCCCATCGTGTCGCTACGCCCGCGCACCGACGACGACCTTGATCTCCTGTTCGAGATCGCCGCTGACCTGGACACCTGGGAAGAGCGGAACCCGCAGGCTCCGCGCCCGTTAACGAGGGACCGCTTCGATGCTCGGCTCGCGCATACTGCCGACAATGAGGGCCCCGAGGCAGCCATGTCCTTCGTGATTGACGTCGACGGCGCCGCTGTGGGCAGCGCGTCGCTGTTCGCCTTCGACCTGTTCGCCCATCACGCCGAGGTGGGCATCAGCCTGGAACGGAACGCCCGGGGTCGCGGCATCGGCACAGCGGCCATCGTCCAGCTCGTCGAGTTCGCGTTCGCGCGTCACAACCTCCGCCGGATTCACCTTCAGGCGATCGCGTCGAACATCGCCGCGATCCGCGCGTACGAGAAGGCGGGTTTCTTGATCGAGGGTCGGCAGCGCCAGCACGCGTGGGTCCGAGGCACGTACGAGGACATCGTGCGCATGGGGATCTTGCGCTCGGATCAGACCCCTTCGGCCTGACCCGCACCGGGGCGACGCCCGCTCTATGCCGCTGACCGGATGGCACCCCGCTGCATAACGATGCAGACGGGACGCGCTGACGGGCTGCCGCGTACGCCGATGTCTCGCCGGTGTCGGCGGCGATCTAGGCGTCGTGTATCGATGGCTGCCGCACGCGCTCGTCTGTCAGCGCGAGCGCGCGACGGTAGCCGTCATTAGGGCGCTCGCGCCCCGTGTGCTCGTTCGTCGTAGACCGAATGAAGTAGCCAACATCAAGACATTGGGAGGCGAGATCGACGGTCATCACGCGACGCAGGTCTGGGAGGAAGCAGCCGAAGGCCGAATGGAACGGTCCTGCGGTGTGGGTCCACGGCGACGTCACCCCTGCAACCTGCTGGCCGTTGACGGCCGGCTCGGTGCCGTGATCGACTTCGGCGGCTGCGCTGTGGGTGATCCTGCGTGCGATCTGGCCGTGGCGTGGATCTTCTTCTCCGGCCTAGTCGGGGAGTCTTCTTGTCCGCGCTCGACGTGGACGACGCGACCCGGGCCAGCGGCCGCGGTTGGGCTCTGTGGAAAGCGCTGATCACTCTGGCCCGAGGACGATCCACCTGAGACTGCTCGTCTCCGGTTTGGGTGGCGGTGGCCGGTGCCGGACGTGCTTGATCAGATCCTCGACAAGCACGGATGAGAGCAAGATCAACGGTGCAGTTGTGGTTGCAATTGGGACGCGTCCGCCGGTTCCGCATCCGTCCGCCCCTGTCGAGATCGCCTGCGAATAAAGGAAGCCCGACGCAGGCGGACGGTTACGGATGTTGCCCGGTCAAGCTGGAGATGTGGGGGCGCCCAGAAATCAGCTGTAGCGGTACCGGGCCTGCAGGATGACAATGTGGTCTCCGTCGACGAGGTAGGCGAGTCGGTGTTCGCGCTTATCCGCTGGGATCAGCTGCCCGCGAGCGCATGCCGGACGGGTTCGGGTTTGCGGTTACGCAGCAGCAGCAAGTCCAACCTTGGGCGGCGCGGCGGCCGCAAGTCGGCGTGGCCTGACGACCTCGACACAATGGCAACGTGAGCGATCTGCAGGAGAGTCCCAAGAACCCGGACCGGGTGCTGGTCAAGCGCAGAGCGGGCAGAGCGCTGCGCCAGGCTGGTCGCACCCACCTGGCCGACCTCGGATTGCGGCCAGCACGTTCGAGTCCACGCCAGTGGCTCGGTGACCGCAACTGGTGGCTGATAAACGTCGAGTTCCAGTCGTCCAGTTGGTCGGTGGGCTCCTACCTGAACGTCGGCGTGCAATACCTCTGGATAGTCACTGACCGCCGATCGTTCGGGCATGTCAATTGCCGCGTTCCTATCCCTGGATGCGGCCAATTTGTCGACCTCGAAGGCACCGAGGACGGCGTCCACACCAATGCCGACGCGGTCGGCCGCGCAGCACGCGACGCCGTCCAAGATCTGACTGGCCACTGGCGGGACGGGGACAGCCACCTCAACTGGTTGACCCGAGAGACTGGCGCTGGACTGTGGCAAAGCTTCGACGCCGCTATCGCCTCCGGTCTCCTAGCTCACGGCTCCGACGCATCCGGCAGGTTCGTCGCAATCCAGCGCGACCTCGATCGACGTATTGGCTGGCAGAACACCCTCGCGGCTGACTGCGAACATCTCGCGGAACTCGCCCTCTCTCCTAGTCAGTTCCGGGGCGAGATTAACAATCGGATCGCGGTTTCCCGCCAGCGCTTGAAGCTTCCTCTTGCCAGCCACCGGCTATGACGCCTGCGCCGAACAGGGCACTCGGGGTGTCATCCCTATAGCACCAAGGTCATCGCGAGCTCTCATTCCCCGGCATAAACCACCCACGAAGCTGGGGCCAATATCCGTGAAGGCGGGTTGGGCCGGATCACTTGACGAAACGCAGATCTGCGTAACGAGGCGCAGCCACTTCAGCGTCGGGTAGTCGATCACACGCGGTCAATCATCCCTCAGGACGTCGGTGAGCGCGGGATCCGTTCGAGAAGGGGCCAGCCAGTCGGCGGACTGGAGCTCGCTCGGTTCCGGGTCAAGCGCCACCGCGCATCACCACACCTTTCCGATCTCTGCATCGTTCTTTGAGAATCCATGCGCCACCGTCAAGCTGACTGTCGGTGGTGATGTTCAGTCCAGAAGCGCGGAGTCACCTACATGGGCATCCTCCCGTCGTGGTGATCACATGAACAGTGACAAGAGGATGGGAGGTCCGGCCGTGCCGGCATCAAGGCGATGGATCGGCGGCGCGAACGTGCCGACTCGGGGCGGCTTCCGGGTCAACGCGAGCTTGCTGCTGGCCGAGCTGGCGATCGACGGTGACATCGTCGAGCTGCGGCTGCGCGGCCCGCTCGGCATGCTGACCCGAGCGGAGACGCTGCGGGCGAAGCCGGTGGATCTTCAGTCGGTGTTTCCGATTCGGTCGACCGTGCGGTTTCGCGGCGTCGGATTTCGGCGCCCGGATCTTCGTGAGTACTACTTCAAGACCACGAGGATCGACGATGTCCTAGACGCGCTGCGCTCCGTTGGGTTCCCGGTGTCGACAGAGTCGCAGCCAGCGGCCAAGATTTGGCGGGCGGCTCCATAAGGGCCGGCCGCGCGCTCGGCGGGCTGCATCGCTTCACAACGGCGAGACGTGTCAGGACGAGGGCAGGTCGGCCAAATCCTGGGCAACGGCTTGAAGCGTTTCGGCATCGATCCAGATGAGACTTACTTCCCCGGCTTTTATCCCAACGGCGACATCGACATAGCGTGGTGAGTAGTCCAATGACCGACGCCCACCGTCAGCCGCGCTGTGCCTGCCAAAAACCTCATCTGTGGTGTGAGCAGGGGCGATTCTGGGCTGCTCAGCCCAACTCGCGGTGGTTCAGCCGTTCGGGCACGATGATCACCATGCTGGCGCGTCTGATACCTCGCCCTGATCCACCTGTTCGCCGCGCTACGGCTGCTAGGCCGTAGCGGCGCGGACAAGGATGCTGGGATCTTGGTGCTGCGCCACCAACTCGCCGTCCTGCAACGCCAGAGCAAAGCGCCGAAACTCACCCGAGCAGACCGAACTCTGCTCGCCGCGCTGGGGCACCGGCTGCCGCGGACCGGGATGTGCCAGCTGCACCTTCTGGTCTCGCCGGACACGGTGCTGCGCTGGCACCGAGACCTACCGCGTCGCCGTGGGGCGGCGAAGTCCCGGCCGATCCGGCCGGCCACGCCCAGGACCCGACGAAACATCCAGGCCTTGGTACTGCGCCTGGGGAAGGAAAACACGTCTTGGGTTACCGGCGGGTGCACGGAGAACTCGCCGGCGTGGGCATCAAGCTCGCACCCTCCAGTGTCTGGGAGATCTTCAAGCACCCTGGCGTCGACCTGGCGCCGCGGCGGGCCCGGACCTGGCTGGGCAGAGTTCCTAAGCGGGCAGGCCCAAGCCATGATCGCGGTTGACTTCTTCACCGCCCGCACGCTCAGCGGTGCCACGGTGTCGCTCGTCGCGGCGATCGAACACGCCAGCCGGCGCGTTCGAATCCTAGGCGCCACCGCACGACCCACCGCCGCCTGGACCACCCAGCAGGCCAGGAACCTGCTGATGGACCTGGCTGACGCCGGAGCGGTCATGCGATATCTGATCCGGGACCGGGACGCGAAATTCACCGACACATTCGACGTGACCTTCGCTGCCGAGGGCATCGACGTCATCAGGTCAGCAGTCCGCGCCCCACGGATGAACGCGATCATGGAGCGCTGGATCAAGAGCTGCCGGACCGAGCTATTGGACCGAACCCTGATCTGGAACCTCGACCACCTGCTGAACGTCTTGCGCGAGTACGAGCAGTTTTACAGCGAACACCGGACCCACCGCGCCCTGCACGCCGCAGCGCCGCTACGGGCGCTGCCCGAACCCGTCGACCTGGACCACATCCGCATCCGACGCCGTGATCGGCTCGGCGGCATTCTCCATCAGTACTCGGCGGTCGCCTGACGGGATGGGTTTTCGGCACTTACAGCCGGCGCGTCCCGGATGCATGACATCCGTGCTTTCTCCGGTGGCATGAAACCGCCGCCGTGGCCGGGGCGGCGGCCCGAGGTCACCGGCTGGGTCGAGGACGCGAGCCGGTTCGGCGCCGACGTCATGGCTGGAGCGATCCCGGTGCGCGATCTTCCCTGCATCTGGCGCGCATCCATACTCGCTTTGAGACCATCCACGCCCTCCTCGACGGCAACGGCCGCGCCGGGCGACTACTGCTGAACCTGATCCTCGCTCGACTTGGATAACCGCCGGCGATTATCTTCAAGCGGACCGCACCGCGGTACCTGCAGGATCTCGATCAATGTGACAAGGGCGAACCTGGTCCGCTGGCCGAGCAGCTGGCCCGGTCGGTCATCGATAAGTTGCACCGGTTCGCCGTTCCGAACATTGCCGGGCCGACCCGACTGGTCCCGCTCCGTTCGCTTGAAGACCGCGATGTGACCTGCGAGGCGTTACGTCAGGCGGCACACGCAGGAGACGGCTTGTCGCGCACCAAGGTTCGGATGGCGTTTGGCGGCCCAGCCGCCCTCCCCGTGCAGCAATACAAGAAGACCCGTCAGCGCCACCCAACTCGGTAAAGTTGACAATGCGATCCCGGCATCTCTGCGTCAAGTCTCTGCATTTTTTCTTGGCAGAGAACCGTGCGGATAACGAAGACGATCCGTGCGGTGGACCGCAGATCGCCTGGAAACTCCGGACTTTGGCTACACACTAGTTCATCATGCAGAGGTCCGATGATCTTGTAGCCATCTATGTAGCCAAACTTTCGGAAAGCTATGGACAGCAGTGAATGTCGGTGGACATCATGGTGGCCTCCGACCTGCGCATACGTCCGCACGGGTCCATAAAGAAGGGCCGAGGGGTGGCTGTTAATCGCAGGGTTACTGGTTCAAGTCCAGTCGTGGGAGCTCTGATCAGGGCTGTTATGCAAGCCCGCTTCCTGGGGACTGACCTACACCTCCGATCTGCGCCGACGAGCCGCACGACGCAGCTCTCTGTGCCGGCGTACCGCCGACGGGCGGCGACTGCTGCGCCACCAAGGAATCACCACCAACTAACTATTGTTCGGTGGGGGATCACCTGCTCACCGATGCTCGGCGGCGATACCGTGCGTCGTACCCCGGTTGACGCATGACCGTTACTGTTCGCAGATCCTGGTGCAGACCGACTTGCTGAGGTCCTGCATCGGGGGCGCGGATCTGACTGTTTCGGTTCCCTCCTGCCCCGGGTGGAACCTCGCCGAACTGCTGCGGCACCTCGGCGATGTCCAACGCTGGGCCGAGGCGAGCGTACGGACCCGCACGACGCGGCCCTCCCCGTCGAACACACCCGCGACCTCGCCGCCAGCCCCGCCGTGCTCGGCCCCTGGCTCATCGAGGCCGCCGCACGGCTGGCGGACACCCTGCGCGGCACCGGACCTGACACGAAGGTGTGGACCCCGGTCCCCGGGGCGACCGCGGAGTTCTGCGCGCGCCGGTTCGCGCACGAGACCGCCGTCCACCGGGCCGACGCGACCTTGGCTATCGGGGCCGAGTTCCGCCTCGGCCAGGACGTAGCCCTCGACGCCATCGACGAGTGGATGGAGCTCGGCTCGCTGCCGATGCACTTCGAGGTCCATCCCTGGATGCGCGAGCTACTCGACCCCGGCCGCACCCTGCACTTCCATGCGACCGACATGGCGCCGCAGGCGGCAGCGGAGTGGCTGATCGACCTCACCGGCGGCGCCATCGCCTGGCGCCGGGCGCATGAGAAGGCCGCAGTCGCGGTGCGCGGCCCGCTTACCGATCTTCCATTGTGGCCAGCCGGAACGGATGCTTTGGCCCATCCCGAAGACTACGGAACACCAATTATGTCGTTGGCGCGGCGTTGCTGGGGTGTCATGGCGGCTACTTGGCTTGGGGTCAACGTCGGAGGCAAGAAGTCCCTTGGACTCACATAATGATGCGGTCCGCTATATCCCGGCGGTTCCCACATATGAGTTCCTTGGAAGTAGGAGAGATCGAGTGTTCCGTCCGGCCGGACGATGTGCGGAACCGGTGGGGAGACCCTTGGCTGCGGCGGAGAGGTTGTCGCCGAATAGGCGACTGACCCGCTAAGCCCAGCGACGATTGCAGCAACGGCGAAAATCTTGGCAGAGACGGCGAGAGCAGAGGACTTGAAAACCCTAGGACGGTCCATAACGCTCCAGTCGTTGCCGCATTGTGGGCAGCATCAGACTGCTCCGTCAACACTGCCCTGCATCGCCGTGCTCGCGAGCCTGGACTATGTGTATTGGCGGTACCGGGCTGAGGTGATGCACTGGTTCTGCGAGCCCGACCAGTCGGCGAACGCACCACCTGCATCACGCGCCGGGTTCATGGCCGAACAAGACGAGTCGCAGATGCTGTCGGCTCTCGTTGACGACAGTGTGGATGGCGATCAGGAGCCGATTGAGGCGCGGGAGTACTCCCCAAAACGTCACAAGGATAATTTGCAAATAGCTCTTTGTAGTCTACGCTGGGGAAATGGGACTCGAGCCGGGCGGAGCGCACCCCGCGGGCGAGCTGCACCTTGATGCCAGAACTCACGTCGAGACCCTGCGCGCGCTCGCTCACCCGCTGCGGATGCGACTGCTCGGCACGCTACGTCGCGAAGGGCCGGCGACCGCCTCACAGCTGGCGGCGGCGCTGGGGGAGTCCAGCGGGCTGACCAGTTATCACCTGCGCCAGCTGGCCGAGCACGGTCTGGTGGTTGACGACCCTGAGCGCGGTAATGGGCGGGAGAGGTACTGGAAGTCGGCCCATCGCACCACCCACTTCGACATGAATCTGGACCCTGCCCTGGACCCGGAGGGCGCGGGTGGGGAGTTCCTGCGTTCGGTCGCCCGCACCGACGCCGACAGGCTGATCCGATTCGCCGACACCGCGGAGTCGCTGTCTGCCGAGCAGGGGCCGGAGTGGGCGGCGGCCTACGACCTGAGCGACTGGTATCTGCACCTGACCCTGGATGAGGTGGTGGCGCTTCGAAAGTCCTTGCACGCGCTGGTTGAGTCCCGCCGCCGGGATCACCCGACAAGCGACTCCCGTACGGTGACGGTGCAGTTCGCGATCTTGCCGCAGAGCCGGACCGAGCCGCAGGATCGGCCGTGAGCACCGCCCCTGCCGACCGGACCCCGCCCGGGGGCCGCGATCGACGCGGGATGACGGGGCTACTCACCGCAGTCGGCATCTCCATTCTCGGCACCCGGATGAGCTTCCTGGCGCTGCCGTGGTTCGTGCTGACCACCACTCACAGCGCCGTGGACACCGGGCTGATCGCGTTCGCGGAGATGGCGCCGTATGTCCTCACGCAGGCTCTCGGCGGCCCGTGCGTCGATCGCCTTGGTGCATGGCGCACGTCGGTGGTCGGGGACCTGGGCGCGGCGGCCGCGGTCGGTCTGGTCCCCCTGCTACACCTTCTCGGTCTGCTCCCGCTGCCGGTGCTGGCGCTCGTCATGGCGATCGCGGGGGTCCTACGGGGGGCCGGGGATGCGGCAAGGAACGTCATGGTCCCCGGCCTGGGCGAGTTCGCGGGCCAGCCGATGGAGCGCAGCGCCGGGCTCTACGACGGGGTGAACCGGCTGGCCGGGCTGATCGGCGCCCCGCTGGCCGGTGTCCTAATCGCGACCGTGTCGGCGCTGACCGTCCTCGCCATCGACGCCGCCACATTCCTGGCCTCCGCGCTGACGGTGCTCGCTCTGGTGCCCCGCCGCGCCCAGCCGCAGCCCGCGCCCGGCGACGGTCCGGGCGCCTCCGAACTCGGCTACCTCACCTCCCTGCGGGAAGGGTTCGCGTTCCTGCGCGGGGACCGGCTGCTGCTGGGCATCGCCTCGATGGTGCTGGTGACTAACCTGATCGACCAGGCCTCGAGCAGCGTGCTCACCCCAGTCTGGGCACTGCAGGTCGCCCACAGCCCGATCGCGCTTGGCCTGATTGGCGGGGCGTTCGGGCTCGGCGCGGTGACTGGCAACGCCGCGACCACCTGGCTGGGGCCCCGGCTGCCCCGGCGCTGGACCTTCGCTGTTGGCTTCGCGCTGGCTGGTGCACCGCGGCTGGTGGCTCTCGCGGTCGCGAGCAGCGTCTCGCCCGTGCTGGTGGTGGCCGTGCTGGGCGGCCTGGGGGCCGGTGGTCTCAACCCGATCCTCGGGGCCGTGGAGTACGAGCGGGTGCCCCGCGCGTTGCAGGCCCGGGTGCTCGGGGCGGTAGGAGCGGCAGCATGGGCCGGGATACCAGTCGGCGGTCTGGTCGGCGGTGCGCTGGTCGGCGGGTTCGGCCTGCGGGCGGCGCTGGGCACCGCCGCCGCCGCGTACGCCCTGACCACCTCCGCGCCGTTCGTGTTCCCGGTGTGGAAGCAGATGGACCGGCAACCGGATTCGCCGACCTCACCCGCCCGCTCGAGGCCACTACTTTCCACGAGTGCTACGCCTTCTGGGCAAGGCCCGCGATAACGTCGTTGAGGCGCCCCTCAGGCGCGTCCCCTGCGGCCCTGCGCGGCGGGGCCGCGCGGCATATGCTTTCGAGGTGGCAGATCTTTCGGGCGGCGACCGGTCGTCTCGCGTGAGACATTGGCCTGCAGGCAATCGCAATTGTTGAGGAAATCGGAGTGAGTGAGCCGGTGCCGACGATCAAGATAGGTCTGCCGCCGCAACTGTCTCATGCACAGCTCCTCGAGGCCCAGGACCAGACCTTGGCCACGGCCCGGCGCCACTACACACTCGCGGCGCGCGGCCTGTTCCGGCTCCTGGACGTGATCTACGGCCGCGAACGCAGTCTCGGCAAGTTCAAGATCCTCGAGGTCATCGCGCGGGTGCCGTATCAAGCCTGGGAACACGTCGCCTATATCGCGGCCACCAACGTTCACGAGCAGTTGGGTCTGGTCAAGGGCATCCACGAGCGGGTCATCGAGGCTCGGGCCCAGCAGGACAACGAGTTGTGGCACTTGCTCATCCTGGAGGAACTACTTGCGGAGTCGCGCCAGGCACAGCCCAGGCTGAAGTTCTTCTGGCTGCCCCAGCTCATCGCATTCGCTTACTGCCAGCAGTCCTGGCTGCTCTACGTCATTCATCCGCGGTGGAGCTATCGCCTCAACGCCGACTTCGAGGACCATGCCGAGCACGAGTACATGCTGTTCGTGAATGACCATCCCGAATGGGAGAACGAGCCTTTCGGCTCCGGTTTTGCCGACGAGTACGGGTCCTTTGAATCTCTGGCGGACGTGTTCCGCCAAATCGGCCACGACGAGCGCGTGCACAAGGAGGAAAGCCTGGCGCAGATGAAGGAGAGCCGCTTCCACTAGCTTCAGCTAGGCCCACCAGTCAGAGTGATCGTGGCGAACCCCTCCTTCTCCGCGACCACGGTTCTCCCTCGCACGCGGACGACCGCAGTGTCCTGGCTGTTCAGGTCCCCCGCGGGACCATTCATGCGCAGGACAACGCCCGACCTTCCAGGTCGGAGGGTGATCTGAGGCAGCAGCAAGAGCCCCGCCATTCCGGAGCAGCTGAGAAGGGCTACCCGATGACGGCCGTCCCGGATCTGCAGTGCTCCCGAACCACAATGCTTGATGGAGCGAGCCTGCACACCGTCCCTGCAGCTGGTGAGCAAGGTAGAAGCAACAACGCTCAGTAAGGCGCCCCAATGCCCGAGACGGAACGCAGCGCCGCTGGTACGGCGACGCTGAGCGACGGCAACGACCATGTCGCTCCCATGATAGGGAACTCACCGTTCTGCGTGGCTCGCTTGCGTGCCTCCGCCGTACCAAGACGGCGTGGTTGCGTCACTTGCCGTCGGGGCTCCCGCCCGCCCGCCCGCGGCGCGCACATGTCGGCGTGGCGAAACAGCTGACCAGGACCGATCAGGAATCGAGAAGCGCCGGTCACCGGGCCGCAGCTAGCGTGACCGTCATGCAACGTCCTCGGGCTGATTGCGGACCGATGAGTGCCGACCCCCGCTCCGGCGCTCAGCGTCGTCGCGACACCGAGCATCGGCTCACCCACGACATCGATGTCTGGGTGGCTAGTGCCTCGGCGGACGGTGCGCCGTATCTGGTGCCGCTGTCCTTCGACTGGGACGGCGAGGCGCTGCTGGTGGCCACGCCGACGGACAGCCCGACCGGCAGGAACCTGGCTGCCACCCGAACCGTTCGGCTGGGGCTAGGCCACACCCGCGACGTGTCCATGATCGAGGGCGAAGTTGAGGTCCTCAAAATCGACGCGCTGCCGCAGCAGCGGGTGACCGGCTTCGTCGCGCACACCGGTTTCGACCCGCGTGCGTTGGCCATGCCGTACCGCTGGTTCCGCATCTCCCCGCGCCGCATCCAGGCTTGGCGCGAGGTGAACGAGCTGCCCGACCGCGAGCTGATGCGCGACGGCCGCTGGTTGGTCTGACGCCTCCTCCCGCATGCTCGAAGCTGGTCGGATCGAGCCAGGCGACGCCGACGGAGACCGCGGACGCGGCCCCGCCTCACACATGGAGACACGATAAGCATGGCCCCGAAGACGGACACGCAGTCGCCTGTGCTGCACGTTGCCGACCACCACGATGTGATCCGCGTGCACGGTGCGCGCGTGAACAACCTCAAGGGCCTCAGCGTCGAGATCCCGAAGCGCCGGCTGACGGTGTTCACCGGCGTCTCCGGCTCGGGCAAGAGCTCTCTGGTGTTCGGCACGATCGCCGCGGAGTCGCAGCGGATGATCAACGAGACTTACAGCGCCTTCGTGCAGGGCTTCATGCCGACGCTGGCGCGGCCCGAGGTGGACGTACTCGAAGGACTGACGACCGCGATCATCGTGGACCAGCAGCGGATGGGTGCCGACGCCCGCTCCACGGTCGGCACCGCCACCGACGCCAACGCGATGCTGCGCATCCTGTTCAGCCGACTCGGGCAGCCGCACATCGGCTCGCCCAACGCGTTTTCCTTCAACGTCGCCTCGGTCCGAGCGAGCGGTGCGATCACGATCGAACGTGGTGCCGGCAAGACCGTGAGAGCGACCTTTACCCGCACCGGCGGCATGTGTCCGCGCTGCGAGGGCCGGGGCTCGATCACCGACTTCGACCTGTCTGCGCTGTACGACGACAGCAAGTCGCTCAACGAGGGTGCGCTCACGATCCCCGGCTACAGCGTCGACGGCTGGTACGGCCGTATCTTCAGCGGCTCCGGCTTCCTCGATCCGGACAAGCCGATCCGTAAGTACACCAAGACCGAGCTCCGCGACTTACTCCACAAGGAGCCGACCAAGATAAAGGTCGACAACATCAATCTGACGTACGAGGGTCTGATCCCGAGAATCCAGAAGTCGTTCCTGTCCAAGGACCTCGACGCACTGCAGCCGCACGTCCGCGCCTTCGTGGAACGGGCGGTGACGTTCACCTCCTGCCCCGACTGCGGTGGCACCCGGCTCAGCGAGGCGGCGCGGTCGTCGAAGATCAAGGGGATCAACATCGCCGACGCGTGCGCGATGCAGATCAGCGACCTCGCCTTATGGGTCCGCGGCCTACACGAGCCTTCCGTGGCGCCGCTGCTGGCGTCGCTGGGAGAGAGCCTCGACTCCTTCGTCGAGATCGGGCTCGGCTACCTCAGCCTCGAGCGCCCGTCGGGCACGCTGTCGGGCGGCGAGGCGCAGCGCACCAAGATGATCCGCCACCTCGGGTCCTCCCTCACCGACGTCACCTACGTCTTCGACGAGCCCACGATCGGGCTGCACCCCCACGACATCCGGCGGATGAACGACCTGCTGCTGCGGCTGCGGGACAAGGGCAACACGGTGCTCGTCGTGGAGCACAAGCCGGAGGCGATCGCGATCGCCGACCACGTGGTCGATCTCGGCCCCGGCGCCGGCACCGCCGGCGGCGAGGTGATGTTCGAGGGCACCGTCGACGGGCTGCGGGCCAGCGGCACGCTGACCGGGCGGCACCTGGACGACCGGGCCTCCTTGAAGCCATCTGTGCGGACCCCGTCAGGAGTGCTAGAGGTGCGCGGTGCCAGCACCCACAATCTGCAGGACATCGACGTCGACATCCCGCTTGGCGTGCTGGCGGTGGTGACTGGTGTGGCCGGGTCGGGAAAGAGCTCACTGATCCGCGGCTCGGTGTCGGGCCGGGACGGGGTGGTGTCGGTCGACCAGGCAGCGATCAAGGGCTCGCGGCGGAGCAACCCGGCGACCTACACCGGACTGCTCGACCCGATCCGCAAGGCGTTCGCGAAGGCCAACGGCGTCAAGCCGGCGCTGTTCAGCGCCAACTCCGAGGGCGCCTGCCCCAGCTGCAACGGCGCCGGCGTCATCTACACCGACCTGGCGATGATGGCCGGCGTCGCCACCACCTGCGAGGAGTGCGATGGGAAGCGGTTCCAGGCCGAGGTCCTGCAGTACAAATTCGGCGGGAAGGACATCAGCGAGGTGCTCGCGATTTCGGTGACCGAGGCCGAGGAGTTCTTCGGCGCCGGCGAGGCGCGCACGCCGGCCGCGCACAAGATTCTCGACCGGCTCGCCGACGTCGGGCTCGGCTACCTCAGCCTTGGCCAGCCGCTCACCACGCTGTCCGGCGGCGAGCGGCAGCGGCTCAAGCTGGCCACCCACCTGGCCGAGAAGGGCCGGGTCTTCGTCCTCGACGAGCCGACCACCGGTCTGCACCTCGCCGACGTGGAGCAGCTGCTCGGCCTGCTCGACCGGCTCGTCGACTCAGGCAAGTCGGTCATCGTCATTGAGCACCACCAGGCGGTCATGGCGCACGCCGACCGGATCATCGACCTCGGCCCCGGCGCCGGCAACGACGGCGGCCGGATCGTCTTCGAGGGCACGCCTGCCGACCTCGTCGCCGCCCGCTCCACCCTCACCGGCGAGCACCTCGCGGCCTACATCGGCACCTAGCCATATCTGGCACGATCTCGCGGGTGACCCGCAGACCCGCCGCGGCGCAGCACCTGCGCGACCTCGCGCGGCTGCGCCGCGTCCGCGACCGGATCGACCGGGAGTACGCGCAGCCGCTGGACGTCGAGGCGCTCGCCCGCGGCGCGCACGTGTCGGCAGGGCACTTCAGCCGTGAGTTCCGGCTCGCCTACGGCGAGTCGCCGTATAGCTACCTGATGACGCGACGCATTGAGCGCGCGATGGCGCTGCTGCGTCGTGGCGACCTCAGCGTCACCGAGGTCTGTTTCGCGGTCGGCTGCTCGTCGCTGGGCACCTTCAGCACTCGGTTCACCGAGCTGGTCGGTGTGCCGCCCAGCACCTACCGGCGCCATGCGACGCGCGCGACCGCGGGGATGCCGTCGTGCGTGGCTAAACAGGTGACCAGACCGATCAGGAATCGAGAAGCGCCGGTCACCGAGCCGCACCTAGCCTGATCGCCATGTTGCGTCCTGCAAGTTGGACCAAGCCTGCGGGTGTGAGTCCCGTCTGGGTAGGCACCGGAGCGCCCAGTAGCAGACCCCAGCTGTCGGGGGAGACCTTGGCGGCCGAGCGGGGTGTCGAAAGC